>Ga0265297_10001357_pt1 | contig 58309 bp, 48 predicted proteins | sample Munlanlwell13791_FD_192502 | JGI IMG/M metagenome (GOLD analysis project Ga0265297, IMG submission 192502) | Leachate microbial communities from a municipal landfill in Southern Ontario, Canada - Leachate well 137-91 | ecosystem: Engineered > Solid waste > Landfill > Unclassified | place...
TCCGGTAGGTCATCCTGCCGACAAGACCGAGATACTTATTGGCAGCCTGGGAGATTTTTGTGAACTTTGCGTCGATCCATGGGTTGTCATCTTCTTTTTTTTCTTTCTTCCCTGTCATACTGGGTTTTCCTCCTTAACCGCTTTGTAGGCTTTCTTGATCATGGTTCTGCTTATGAATTTGTTCTCTGGAACCGCCAACTGTCCCAGGTACACGTCGTCGGGAATGATCTGGATTTTTTGGTTCTTATCTACGGCCTTCTCACCTGCCATTTTTCTCACCGCCTTCAAGAGCTTCACTTGCCGTAAGCCATCGAGCCTTCTGACAAGCTCTTCAAAATAACTATAATCCGTACCCTTGATGCAGATTTTTTTCATTTCTCTATTCTCCTTGTTTCTTCTAAGATTAAATACCATTCAACTTCCTAAAAAGCCTGATGCCAAGTGGTTCACTGTTTGATGCCGATATTTTCGTCGACTATTTGAAGATTGCCTCCCTTCCGGCATAACGACAGCATGTCTCTTTTTTTTATATAGTTATTGTTTTATATTGTTACCATGTTACCATATTTTCTATACATTGTCAACCACTTTTAAAATAAAAAGCCTTTTCCCGCTTTTTTACTGCGTATTCGAACCAATACTCTGATTTGATGCGATTCTTTTGAGTTTTATTTGAGGTTACCAAAAGCAGGGTTCACAATAACGTCACGTCTAAACTTGTGCTTGGATTTTGAAGAATTCGGTGAGTGACTGGCCTGTTGTGCGGGGTTAAGATGTCGACGATGAAAGCAGGAATAACCGGTGCGGGATGTTGCAATGGAGCTGTTGTGGGTTTTGCAATTTACGGAGAAAATCGGTCTGAATAATGGACGTATTTTTTGTATTATTTGCAGGGATGCATTGCGACTATTTCTGTTTGTATTTCTTCAAGAAATCTTCAAGGGCTTCTTCGATAAGAACATTAAAGGAAACATTTTTATCGATTGCGATATGCTTCAATTTCTTAATAATATTGACATCTACTCTCGCGCCAAGCTGCTGTCTCTTCACTTCTGATTTCGGTCTGACCATGAGCAGATTATAATTTGATTTATGGTAACTTGTCAACTTCAAATTAATTTGACTTATTACCGTGTTAATGTTATATTGGTAACACGGTAACATTATAAATATCACTCTTTTTCCAAAAGGACATGAGAAACGAAGACAGCGCAACCAAATATTCAGCCTCATGATGCTGCTGAGGATATACCCCAGCGTGTTGACGCGTTTTTGCGAATACTTGCTCAATGGATCGCAGAGGATCTGCAGTGCGAATCCATATTACAGGATGATAATGCAAGGTTGTAGAAGGATATTATGAATGTAGCCCTTTATTTAAGATGCTCTACCGACATGCAGGAAATGTCCATCCCTGATCAGCGAACTATCCTGCAGAAGTACTGCCTGGAAAAGAGATATGAGGTCGTCGAAGAGTTTCAGGACGAAGGGATATCCGGCACTACGTTTGAGAAGAGGCCGGGAGCAATGCGGCTCTTTCAGAAGGTTCAGGCGCAGCGGCATGACTTTTCCCGCCTGATTATCCTGAATGAATCTCGGTTCGGAAGAGTCCCAAACACCAAGGAAACCATTCACTACGAATTCATCCTAGAGAAAGCCGGCGTTATTGTCGAATATGCGCAGAGCGAAAGCAATATGCCCGGAGCGCCGGGACTCATCATACGTGCCGTCAAGTACGAGCAGGCTGCAGAGTTCAGTAAGCAGCTCTCGAAAGATGTGATCCGGGGACACTCCACGGCAGCAGGCAAGGGATATTCCACCGGTGGGTTACCGCCGATAGGATACACTCGCATGATTTGTGATGAGAACGGAAAAGAGCTCCACACGCTGGAGCCAGGCCAGAGAAAGGCGATAAAGAATTATTGGGTTAAGTGGGTGCCTGGTGATCCTCGTTATATTTCCCTCGTAAGGAGACTATTTACCCTTTATGCCGAGGGTAGCAAGGGACTCAAGGCACTCTGCAGGGTCCTGAATGACGAAAAGCTCCCATCGCCGAAGGGCGGCTCATGGGGCGTAGATACGCTTAGGTCAATACTCGTGAACAGTGCCTATATAGGAGAACGCATTTACGGCGGAAAGTGGGCAAAAAAAGTCGGCAAAAAAGTCATATGCCATAACGCTCACGAATCCCTCATTCCAAAAGAGCTCTTTGAAAGGGTCCAAGCGCTGATGCACTCCCGTGAGTTCGGCGCCTGCAACGGCATGCGTACAGAGTACCTTCTCTCCGGGAAGGTCGTCTGCAAACGTTGTGGCTATAAATTCCAGGGGCGCAAAGTCAGGAATAATGTCGGCACAGTTTATCATTACTACGTTGACGCGGGTTATAAGAATTACCGGGTTTGTGAGTCTCTCAATATTCCTAAAAATACTAAGGGAGAAGCCATCGGTATTGAGGACTTCGTGATATCACAAATTCAGAGAATGCTGGACAACGACAGGTATATTGAACGTTTTCAGGAACATTTGAAAGCGACACTGATAAGTCTGGAACGGGAAACCGAAAGCGCTTACCCGGCTTTGAAAAAAAAAGAGACCGCGCTTAGAAAAGAGATCGAGAGCATCCTGGACGAACTTCTTCAGGTGAAATCCGTTGCCCTGCGGGAGCGCTTGCAAAAACGAGAGATAGAACTGGAACAAATGCAAAAGGAACTCGGCAAATACACAACCATCAAGAGCCAGCCGAGTAAGGTCCTTCTTTTGGTCAATGAGTATGCCAAGGTATTGAAAAACGTCAGTGAGATAATAAAAAAACGAACACCGGGAGAACAGAAAACCGCTATCGGTTATTTCCTGGACAGGATTGAAGTGTTAAGGGAAAAAGCGGTTGCCAGATGTTACTTCTATGATACTCCGAGATTTAAAGAGATTGACTACATCCTTCCAAGCTTGCCTTCCGGAAGTTGTGTACCTCAAAATGGTGCCGAAGGGGGGACTCGAACCCCCACAGGATTGCTCCCACTGCGCCCTGAACGCAGCGCGTCTACCAGTTCCACCACTTCGGCACGTTCGTTTAGCAAGGTGTCATAATAAAGACAAACCCCTGGATTGTCAAGAATGTTTTTAATTTTTGAAGACCAGAAACCATGAAAAATGTTACGATTCTCGTGAATCCAGCATGATGGTTACCGGACCCTCATTGACCAAAGACACCGCCATAGAAGCGCCGAAAATACCTTCCTGGACAGGAATGCCGGAGTTCCTCAGGTCCTTGATGAAACGCTCATACAGGACTTTTGCCTGATCAGTCGCTTCTGCCGCAGAAAACGATGGTCGGTTTCCTTTGCGGGTAGAAGCAGAGAGCGTAAATTGCGAGACAACCAGGAGAGCGCCTTGCACATCCGTGACTGAACAATTCATAGTTCCCTGAGTATCTTCAAAAATTCTGAGCGCCAGAATTTTTTTTACCAGATAATCGATATCGGAAAAAGAATCATTCTTAACCACACATAGAAAAACAAGAAGGCCGTTCTGGATTGAACCAACGATCTTCCCTTCAGCCTCAACCTGTGCGTTCGAGACTCGTTGCAGAAGTGCTTTCATGCTTCTATTCATACATGTTTGAGGGAAAAGTGTCAACGCGCATTTCGAGAATCCGCTTGCAATGACCTGAACGACGGATTACAATTAAAAACTGTGATGGTTCACTCGATTTACGAAAAACGCATTGACCTGAAAGAACTTACCCCAGCCTCAATCGACGAATGGTGTGCCCGTGTGTTGGGACAAAAAGCCGGTCAGGGAACCAGGGTTGCCATTGATCTGTTCCGTAAAAAACGAGAAACCGTCGATGCCATGATTGACTTAAACCGCCCGCTTCGTGAAGCATTGAAGCAGCATTGTGTGATTTCTCGTCTTGCGATTGAAAAGCAACTCATATCCCTGGATGGAACCGAAAAACTCCTATACCGGCTGGAAGACGGAAACACCGTCGAAGGGGTTCTTATTCCTGGTTCCGGCGGGCGTCTTACGCTCTGTATTTCCTCGCAGGTGGGCTGTGCTTCCGGGTGCACGTTTTGCTGTACCGGTTCAACCGGACTCGTCCGCAATCTTACTACCGCAGAAATTGTAAACCAGGTGTTTGCAGCAGGACGAATCGTCACTCATCCTATTACGAACCTTGTTCTGATGGGAACCGGAGAGCCGCTTCACAATTATGAAGCCGTAAAGGCGTTCGTAACCATTGCCACGGATAAAAACGGAATGGGCTATTCGCCAAAAAAAGTGACGATATCCACCTCGGGTGTGGCGCCTGCCATCGAACGCATGGCAGCCGATATGGATGCAAGCCTGGCGGTCTCTCTGAATGCCGCACGAGACGATGTCCGCGACCAGCTGATGCCTATCAATACAATGTATCCCCTCTCAAGCCTGATGCAGGCGCTGCATACCTATTGCACGATGACAAGAAAGACAGTCACCATCGAGTATGTGCTTTTCAAGGATATTAATGATTCCGATCGAGACGCTGCGCAGCTTATGAAACTTCTTCAGGATCTCCCTTGTATGATCAATGTGCTTTCGTTCAATTCCTTTCCCGGAACGATTTTCGAACCGCCGTGCGAGGAACGGGTGTACGCATTCCGGAATATTCTCCTGAAGCATGGCTTCGTTGCGGTCGTCAGAAACAGCAGAGGCAGCGACATTCAGGCTGCATGCGGACAATTGAGGGCCGCTTGTCAGACAGAATCGGTGGCACAATAACTGAGCGACTTCTGATTCAAAAATCAGATGAACACGCTCGGGCTGCTGCTGATCGGATACGGAGAGAATCTACTATGAATCACAAGATAAAAAAACTCGTTGAAACAGGAGGAGCTGATTTTTATGGTGTAGCTGACTTGTCGCCGGCCTATGATGCTATCCTTGAACAAGGCGGACCAACGATAGCAGCCTATCCTCGGGCAATTTCTGTCGGTATCGCATTACCGCATGCCATCGTTGATCAATTGCCAGACCGAACCAATCGAGCAGCAGCAGTAAACTATCTGCACCATGGCTATGACGTGATCAACCAGCGGCTTGATTTTCTCGTCTCGCGCGTAAGCAGCCTCATTCAACAGGAAGGGTATCAAGCGTTACCCATCCCAGCGTCGAAAAGAATTGATGAGGAACGGATTTGCGCTGCATTTTCGCACAAACTAGCGGCGCACTTATCAGGACTGGGCTGGATTGGTAAAAGTTGCTTATTAATAACTCCTGAGGCTGGGCCGCGAGTACGGTGGGCTACAGTTCTCACTGATGCGCCATTATTCGTGACCGGGAAACCCCTGGAAGAACGCTGCGGAAATTGTAATCAGTGCGTGGAAATATGTCCTGTGCACGCTTTCATGGGGAAAGCTTTTCGAGCAGCTGATCCGCGTGAGGTACGCTATGATGCTGGCAAATGTGATCGTTATTTTCAAGCGATGAAAAAAAAAGACGCTGAGTTGGCTGTATGTGGCCTGTGTTTGTATGTCTGCCCGCATGGGAAAAAGAGAACTTCTGAGCAGGCGCGTTTGTAAAGAAATGTCTGATCAATGGCCGCATCTAGCCGCCCAAGGAGATATATGCGAACATTCAATAAAAAAAGAACCAGAAAAGCAGGCCTGCCTCCCGAGACCCTGCTGTATACCGGGGACAAAAAAAATGAAACCGTAACCATGTACGTCATCGATTATGATGGTTTGCATTTTGAAGAAAAACAGATACTGGAAACCGATGAATGTACTTCTTACCGGGATAAACCGACAACAACCTGGATCAACGTGGACGGGGTACATAAGGTTTCTCTTCTTGAAAAAATCGGGGACTGCTTCAATCTTCACCGGCTGGTCATGGAAGACATTCTGAACACGGATCAACGGCCGAAGATGGAGGACTACAGCGAATATATCTATATCGTGGTCAAGATGATCTCGAACGACAAAGGGAACACTCTTATTACCGAACAGACCAGCATTATCCTTGGTAAAAACTTTGTTCTCTCCTTCCAGGAGGATACGGAAGGAGATGTATTTAATCTTGTCCGCGATCATCTTCGCAACAGCAAGGGCCGCATCCGAAAAATGGGGCCGGATTATCTCGCCTATTCACTCCTTGACGCGGTAGTTGATAATTACTTCGTGGTTCTTGAAAAAATAGGCGAAAAAATCGAGATACTTGAAACAGAGCTGATCGAGAATCCCACGCAGAAAACCGTTCAAAAAATATACCAGCTCAAGCGTGAACTGATTTTTCTTCACAATGCGGTCTGGCCCCTTCGAGAGGCTGTAAATAGCCTTGCAAAAACCGAATCACCGCTCATCCACGAATCCACAATACCCTACTTAAGAGACCTGTACGATCATGTTATCCACGTGATTGACAGCGTGGACATCTACCGTGAGACGATCTCGAGCATGCTTGACATGTATCTTTCGAGTGTAAGCAATCGGCTGAATTCCGTGATGAAGGTCCTGACAATCATCGCGACCATCTTTATGCCGCTGACCTTTCTTGTGGGCGTCTATGGCATGAATTTTAAATATATGCCGGAACTCGAGTGGCAGTACGGCTATCCGCTTGTCTGGATCATGATGATTGGAATAGCGGGTTTCATGCTGTATTATTTTAAACGCAAGAAATGGATGTGAAAACCATATTCTGATCAAAAAGTCTTTATTCACAGAGCACGGATTTTCTTTTCTTGCTACAATCATCAGATTCCGCTAGAGTATAGGGAGTCTTATGCTCACCTGCAGCAATCATATTTACATATTCAGCAGAGACAAGATACGAAACAGGAGGAGTAGATGTTCAAAAAAATACCAAAAAACTGGATTATTATCGCAGCCATTGTTGCTGCACTAATACTTCTTGCGGGTGCACGGCAATTTCTTTCCTTTTTGGCAGATTGGCTGTTTTTTCAAGAAACCGGTTATGAGGCAGTTTTCACAAAGATATTCAGCATAAAAATAACCATGGGATTCGCATTCGGCCTGTTTACCGCTCTCATGACCTTTGCAAATCTTTTTATTGCGGGACGGCATGCGTTTCCCGCAGGAAGTCACAATCCCCTCTGGGAAAATCTGCCGCACTTACAGCACCTTAACGTACATAAGCTCATGACCTGGATTTCATCCCTTGCTGCGCTTATTGCATTCGTGCTCGCTTTTCCTATTGGCATGCATTATTGGGAACATGCGCTCTTGTTTTTTAACAGCGTATCAGCAGGTATTGCTGACCCCCTGTTTGGAAAAGATATTTCTTTCTTCCTTTTTCAATATCCTTTCATCGATGCAATCAACGGACTCGTACGCGGTGTCATTGTGATCATTGCTCTGGTAACAGCAACAATATATTTCGTCCAGGGCGGCGCCGTGATTATCGACCGTCGTTTTTCTGTTGAGCCGTTTGTAAAGCGGCATCTCTCGATCTTGCTGTCTTTCTTTCTCCTGAGCCTTGCGGTCAGTTTTTTCCTGGATCGCTATAGCCTTATGAACACGGAACATGGTGTGTTGTATGGTGCCTCATATACGGATGTGCATGCCCGCATGATTATGCTTTCGGTCATGGTTGTTCTCTCAATTATTGCAGCGTTGGTTATTGCCGGGATTGGCAAACGTCGCTCCTTTATTTTTCCTGTTTTTATTCTCGCTACATTAGGGGTTGTATATATTCTGGGACTCAAAGTCTACCCTTCCCTGATCCAGAGTTTCAAGGTTTCACCGAATGAGAGCGTGCTGGAACAGCCGTATCTTGCCCACCACATTCAGTTCACCCGCTATGGGTACGGTCTTGAGAACATCGAACTACAGCCTTTTGCAGCAATGAGACAGTTAACGTTTCCCGATATCCGGCGCAACTTGTCCACCATCCAGAACATCCGGCTCTGGGATGAGGAACCTCTGCTCAAAACATATAGTCAATTGCAGCAGATCCGGACCTATTACCACTTCAATGATGTGGACAATGACCGGTATACCATAAATGGAAATTATCGGCAGGTCATGCTCTCTCCCCGTGAACTGTCCTATGCTGATCTCCCCGGCAAATCCTGGATCAATGAACGGCTTGTCTTTACCCACGGCTTTGGTATGGCCATGGGCCCGGTGAGCGGAATTACCAAGGAAGGCTTGCCTGAATTTTATATCAAAGACATACCGCCCATCACGAGTGCAGGACCCAGGATAACGCGGCCCGAAATATACTATGGTGAAAAACAGAACAACTACGTCATTGTAAACACAAAGACTAAAGAGTTCAGCTATCCTACGACCAAAGAAAACATTTATACTGTTTATAGAGGACAAGGCGGTGTCAAGCTCTCGTCGTTCGTGATGAAGCTTTTTTATGCAGCCAACTTTGGAAATTTCAATATTTTTCTCTCGAGCGAGATAACGAATGAAAGCCGTATTCTCTACTACCGCACGATCATGAACCGGGCAAAAACGCTTGCCCCTTTTCTGTCGTATGATCCTGATCCCTATATGGTTGCGGGCGAGGATGGGAAATTATTCTGGATCATTGACGCATATACTCAAAACAGCAATCTTCCCTATTCAAAACCCTTGAAAGGCGGCACGAATTATATCCGGAATTCCATCAAGGTTGTTATTGATGCATACGATGGCAGTGTCATGTTCTATATTGTTGATACAAGCGATATCATGGCAAAAACATACGCAGCGATTTTCCCCACGCTGTTTCGTCCTGTTACCAACATGCCTGAAGACCTCAAACGTCATATTCGGTATCCGCGGGCATTGCTCCAGATCCAGGCATACATGTTTTCAACATTTCACATGACCGATCCATTAGTTTTTTATAACAAGGAAGACCTCTGGGAAATTCCTTCGTATAAACAAAAAACCATGGATCCCTATTATCTCATAACAAAACTTCCAAAAGGCAAATCCGAGGAATTCATCCTCCTCCTGCCCTTTACTCCATCCAAGCGGGACAACCTTGCAGCGTGGATGGCAGCACGTTGTGATGGAGAAAATTACGGAAAAATCATCGTCTATACGTTTCCGCGTGACCGGTTGATTTTCGGTCCCCGACAGATCGAAGCGCGCATTGACCAGGACTCATACATATCCCAGCAGCTCACGCTCTGGGGCCAACGCGGTTCAAATGTTATACGGGGAAGTCTTCTGATCATCCCGATTGAGGACTCACTCATCTATGTGCAACCGCTCTTCCTCGTTGCCACGGACAAGGGAGGTTTGCCGGAACTTCGCAGAGTCATTGTTGCTTATGGCAACGATGTGGTAATGGAAGAAACGTTGGAAGGAGCGGTCCAGAGAATGTTCAGTGGCAACTTGCCGAGCATGAAGATGCTGGATAAGGCAACCGCCCCGGCAATGCGACCGAAAGAACTCGGGGGACAGGCTTTGGAACAGCTCCGAAAAGCACGTGAAGCGCTCAGAAGAGAAGACTGGGCATCTTACGGCAGGCTCATAAAAGAGCTTGAGGACACCTTGCGCGAAATGCAGAAATAAGGACAACATGCTTTCTGACGAAATAACGATCGATCAAAATAAATGTACCGGCTGTGGCATGTGCATTAAGACTTGCTATTTTGAGATGTGGTCACTTGTTAATGGCAAGGCAGAGATGACCGGAGAACGATGCCTGGGTTGCGGCCATTGCGAAGCTGCCTGCCCAGCACATGCCATACGCATTTCTTGCCTTCACGATGAAACCTTACATTTTAAAACATTCACGCCGAACAGGAAGTGGCTCGCTCCCGGAAAGTTCGACACAGCCAGTTTGGTTCAGCTTATGGGATCACGCCGTTCCTGCAGAAATTTTACACAGCAACCGGTACCTGGGACAGTGCTCGAAGATCTTATTAAGATCGGGGTCACCGCACCTTCTGGCACGAACAGCCAGCTCTGGACATTTACCATTGTTCCTGCTCGGCAGGCTGTCATTGCCTTTGCAGAGCCTGTGGGTGTATTTTTTAAGAAAGTAAACAAACTGGCTGCAAACGGTTTCTTAAGAACACTGTTAAAGCTGTTCGGTGATAACCGGCTCGAAATGTATTATCGCTCGCATTACCCTTCGGTAAAAAAAGCATTGGAAGAATGGGAGCAGGAAAAAAAGGACCGGCTGTTCCATGGCGCAACCGCTGCATTAATTATCGGCTCAAAACCAGGCGCAAGCTGTCCCCAGGACGATGCCATGCTCGCAACACAGAATATCCTGCTCGCCGCACATAGCATGGGCCTTGGCACATGCCTGATCGGTTTCGCAGTAGCAGCAATGAGAAAGGACAAAAACATCAAGCGATCATTGGGAATACCTGAAGAAGAGATTGTTTATTCTGTGATTGCATTAGGGCATCCGGATGAACAATACGAACGAGTTATTCGGAGAAAAAAACCAGCGGTGAGGTATCTTAATGTCAATTCTGAAGTCTAACCCCATATATTATTACGAAGAAGTGGACGGGCCATGCAAACCACATCAAAATGCAGCTAATTTGCCAACATATAAGATTTGACCTCAATGACTCTAGGGGCATTTAATGTCACTTCTCTTTTTCTTCCCTTCCTTCAGGCTCATAAGTCGGTAATTTTGCCGCATGTTCAACCAGTGTATTTACGGCTTTTAATGTTCTTGCGGCTTTTTTCCCTTTTTCCTCTGCCGTTTGCTGGACACTTTCAATTTTGCTCTCGATTGAACGAACCGCACCTATAACATCACCTGAGTGAGCATAGAGCAGATAAACAGATGCACTGCAAAAGATAGCCACACGTGCTATGGCAATAGGCTTTTTATTATTTAAACCCATTATTCTAAAAGTAGCAAAAATAAAAAATACGCTTACAATAACGACCACAGATACGAGCAGCTTGCTGCTTGGAGAATTTTTATCATTTCGCAAAAAATCAGTATTTTCTCTTTTACTTGATAGTCCCACATTCTTTATCTCCTGCAAAGCATTCTGCTGCTTTTGATTTTCCTGTATATTCTTTTCCTCTTTTTCTTCTCCACTTACTATTTTTGCAGTTATTCGGTATTGTGGGGGAACTGATTGGAGATCGTCAGCAAATGAAATCACTCCGTTCTTATCCGTATATTTGTAAATCACTGCTATTCCATCAGAACTGACAATAAGTACTATAAAAAAAATAAAACCCGTAAGAAGCAAACCTTTTGCGATCACAGAAATGTCCTCCGGATTTCGGATAAACAATAATGTTAATTATTTTTGAAAAGCAACGAAATTATTGTAGGTATGTTTATCAGCGTCAATGTTAAATTGATTATATGGAACCATTGGCAACAGTCAATACCCAATAGTGGGTATTTTATGGGTATGCAGAATGTTTCAATTGGCGTTGTTAGTTCTTATGGACAACCCTATTCCATAGAGAATTAATTACCTTCCATCCAACGCTTTTTGATACGCCGGTTCCGAAAACCCATGAACATATTTCCCATTAATCACCGCAAAAGGCACGCCTCTTTTGCGATCAAGTTGATTTTTTCTGACTGCTGCATCCCTGTCTTTCTCAATATCATAGACGGTGACAACAATTCCTCGTGATTCGAAAAATGTAATCGCCTTTTGACAATACGGACACCAGGTTGTTATATACAGCTCAACCTTGGGATCATCCTTGGCTGCAAGAATAATGTTCTCTGCAGCGGCGTTTGCTGTAATAGGAAAATTGCCTTGCAATAAAAATAAACTGATCAGAAGGAGGAATAGTATTGTTCCCTTCATTTGCTCTCCTTTTTCTTGGACCTTCGTATTTTTTCAGGCTTGCATGCTCCGTCTAAAATCCGTTCCCTGACGAACTCAATATGTTGCTTGAGCACGTAAAACTGCTCCGCAAACGATGCGGGGACTTTCATCCTGTTTACTGCTTGTTCTATTTGATCAAGTCGTTCTGCCAGAATCTCACCTGTTATGGAACCGGAAATCACATCCTGCTCAATACGAAGCAGCGCACGATACCACCGGTAAATCCCAAGATTAATGCGCCAGCGATACAGCGCAGGAATCATCTTAATGCCGGGGATAAGAATCAAAATAAAGGGAATGAACACGACGAGAACACGATTCGCCAGGCTTGCCTGCCAAAAGGGAAGATACCGGTATAAGAAACCCTTGCCTGATTTATAATAGCGGCTCGCTTCTTCGCTCAGTGGAATTTCGTATGCAATCGGCGATGGAAACTCACCCAAGTTTCGTAAAAGACTCGGTGCCCCATGCACTTCACGAGCTACTTCGAGAAGCAGGTCAGACAATGCCGGATGCAGATTCGATCGTGCAATAAGTTCAATGGTAGGACCAATAAGAGCTACGTCCTGAGATGGAATATTTTTTCCGAAATCAAGCGATCCCTTCGGCAGTTTCCGGGTGCTTAAATAATGAATACGGCGTGCATAACCCTCGGCCTGGGCAACGTTAAAGAGATGGATATTCGGCGCCCGCATAAGCGTACGCATGATTTGAACAGGCGCGGAATCTCCGGTTAAAAACACTGCATCCACTTTGCTCTGAAGAAGTGCCGCCGCTGCATCATCAGCATCCAGATCAAGCAGGCGCGTATCTTCACCGGGTTTGATCCCGTTTAAAGAAAGGAGAGTCAAGGCAAGGATTCTCGTTCCCGTTCCTTCCGGACCGATCGCTACCCGCTTTCCCTTCAAGCGCGAAAGTGTGTCAATGGTTTTGCTGCTTCGATAGAAAACATACAGCGGCTGATAAAACATGCTTCCAAGCGAAATCAACTTGTCGATCTTTGCATCCGTATTGATACCTCCCTGGACGAATCCGATATCAACCTTGAACTTGTGATCAGCAAGCCGCTTCAAGTTCTCCTGAGAGCCTTCTGAGGGAAGAACGATCAGCTTTACATTATGCCGCTGAAGAATGGCAGCATATTTATCTGCATTTTTCCGGAATGAGCTGCCTTCCGGACCGCTGCTTATGATTAACGTACGGGGAGGCGCAGAATAAATAAACCAGAAAATCGCTGCCAGAAGCAGGCACCCAATAAAGGTGATTGTGGTAATTGTTGCAGCGCGTCCCAATCCGAAGAACTCAGAGAAAAGTGATTGAATTTTGGTAAACCCGTTTTTAGGAGCCGGTATTTTCATAAATGTTCTCCTTTTCGGTGTTATAGTTTGTTTCCTCCGCCACCATTGCACGCAGGACATGTTCCAACTGCCACATCAGGGCTGGGATTATGGACTGCTCCGGTTCCGCCACAGGTCGGACATGGTTCATCGGGCACGGTCCCGGTTCCCTCGCAACCAGTACAAGTATTTTTTTCTACGATAGACCCCGCTCCCTTGCATCCGGCGCACGGTTTTCCGGCTGAAATAAAATCCTGCAACCAGCTTGTTTGACCAGTACCATCACACCGATCGCACACTTTCTGAAGTTTCATAATGCCACTGCCGCCGCATTTTTTGCATTCTGCCATGTCTTCTTCCTTGAAAATTCGATATTGTTTATGAAATTCTACAAAGTATTGGACGAGCGTACTATGGAAGAAATGAAATTGCAAGGAGATTTAACGATGATATCAGTGTTTGTGGTGAGAATCGTTATTTCTAAGCACGTCGCGCAAAAACCGTTTATTAATATCCATGGCTGCTATGGCGCCCTCTCCTGCGGCAACCGCCACCTGATCCGGCCCGGTATTTAACGGACCTACAATATACAGTCCATCGAGGGACGACTCATACACTCCGTTTGTCACATAGTGAAGTTGAGCGTCATCTTTTTGCAAGTCCAGTTTTTTGAGATACTCATCGTTCAAGGTATATCCAAACTGAGACATGATCGTTTCACACGGGATACGATTCCCGCCTGCACATTCGAGCGCTTTGATGGAGTCAGTTCCAATAATCCGGATTGGTTGTTCGGTAATAACCCGGATACCCTCGTCTTGGAGCGTTTCTAAAAGGAATTGCGGCGGATTGAACTGATACGGAATAAAGGTGATATCCTGAGTAAACATCCGCTTCATGGCAAGCGCAAGATTGCAGCCTTGTCGTGAATTCCCGATAACCACCAGTTTTTTGTTCGTGGTCTTGTATCCGTCGCAATCCACACAGGTGTAAAATCCGCTACCGAGAAATTGTCGAACATTCTCAATCGGCGGGAAAATATCGTACACGCCTGAAGCGGCAATGACAAACCGGGCGTGATATGCAGCGTCCTTGGTGGACACCTCAAAATGTTCACGCTTGTGAACGCTAATAACCTACTCGCGTTTTACTTCTACATGAAAATTTTTTGCCTGTTCGATTCCTTGTTCAATCAACACTCGTCCTTCAACCGGCGGGTGACTCAAAAAGTTTTCAACGCGCTTTGCGTGCCATGTTCTTCCTCCGCCACGGTCGACGACAAGAATGCGTCTATTATACCGTCCGAGATAAATGGCGGCTTGCAGGCCTCCCGGACCTGCGCCGATAATAATGCAATCATACGTACGCGTCATGCATTCCTTCGTTTTTCGCTGATGAGTTTTAGTCTAGCACTGGGTCATATGACCGTCAAGAAAGCATGTATCAAAGGGCTAGGGTTGCTCAGTTTGGGTGGCACAATAACTCTTGTTGCACGGGCACCCCGTATTGCCACAGGAAGGACAGACGAAAAATCTCGTCAAAAAAACAGCGGGGCAACAGAACCCCGCTGTTGAATCGTTATCTTATTTTTTAAATTACTAATACTTTTTTTTCTGTATATGGTCTTCAATCTCTGCAACAAGCTTTTGCCGCTGTGCCGGAGTGAGCATGTCATGAATTTCGACAAATTTTGCACCGATAAACCGGATAAAATTATCCGCATGCCGTTGATTTTTTTCAATAAGTTCGTTTAATTGAATAAGATCAATTTGCGGGCTTACCATCATGGCATTTCCTTTTTGCATAGTTTCTTCGCGAAGCCGCTGCATTTCCGGACGACGCGCGATAAATTCAGCTTTTATTTCTTCGAGTTTTGCTGTTTGGTCCTGGTTTAAATCAAGTTTTTTTACTAATTGTTGCACCGTGTCATCCATGCGCTGTTCAGGTGTTTTCTTATAACATCCTGTCATAAGAAATGTTGCCGCAGTAAGAAGCGAAAACAGTAATACAAGTTTCTTCAAGATCATGATGAGCTCCTTTCTTGATGTAAAGTAAATAGAGTAAATCGATTGCTCTGGAATGAGTCTAGCACATTTTGCCCACAACGCTGAGAGAAGTGCCGGTTCTCTTCGCTATCTTTTGCACGCTACGATAAAAGGATAAGAAAGAAGAGATGATGAGTCAAAAAGGATTTCGAGTACACCTTTTTTTGATTGTTGATTGGATGTAGATCGAAACACTGCCGAGGATAAGAAACCAAAAAACCGTGTCCCACTGATAGCGGAGATATGCAGGAAGAGAAACGAGCAAGAGTGTTATAACAGCAATCGAGGTGAACGGTTCGAAACGGAATAATCCGCCGGCAAATGCGGCAAGGAGAAGGAATGTCTGTATTTTCGTAAGATCAATGCTCCATTCCGATACTTTCGGTATTCCCTGCCATTGAACCGAATAATCAGGCATGAGCCAGGAATACCAGGATGCATCGGTCTGCGGTTCCGCTTTTGTGAGGACTGGAAGCTTTAGCCATTCAAAAGGATGCGTAATTCCACCGCCGATTAAAAAATGAAAAAACATACAGAACAAAAGACCGTTTACTATGATTTGTGGCCAACGCCAAAGACCGGGAGACGGTTTTAAAATCCCTCGATGATAGAGCAACAGCAGCAGGAGAAGGCCAAACAAAACAGGATAATAATGACGGGGAAAACCGGTTGCATAAAACGCGAGCAGAAGTGAGCCAATCGTTAAACTCATCGCCCACAAAGGATGAAACCCCGGTTTCTGAGATGGCATCTCTGTACAACTGATCTTTTCTTCAAGAACTGCAATCCGTTTTTCAAGATCCGTTGTACTCGGAATTTCGTTCATGAACAGAGGCCTCTCTCTTGTTGTAGCGAAAAGAAAAAGGCGGCTTTCGCCGCCTTCAGCATTAGGTTATTTCGAAACGGATGATTGAACCCCTTTTTCTTTTAACTTCGCGTGTGCAGCAGCAAGGCGGGCAATCGGCACCCGGTACGGGGAGCAGCTCACATAATTCATTCCTTTTTTATAGCAGAATTCAACGCTTGCTGGATCGCCACCGTGTTCTCCGCAGATTCCAACTTTGAGATTTTGCCGGGTGCTGCGGCCTTTTGTTATGCCCATCTCCACCAGCTGGCCTACGCCTTCCTGGTCAAGCGTCTGGAAGGGATCCTTTTCAAGAATGTTGTTTTCAGCGTAATAGGTGACGAACTTGCCCGAATCGTCACGGCTGAATCCAAACGTGGTCTGTGTAAGATCATTCGTTCCAAATGAGAAAAACTCGGCTTCTTTTGCTATCTCGTCGGCAATCAACGCAGCCCGGGGAAGTTCGATCATGGTTCCGATAAAATACTCACATTGAACGCCTTTTTTCTTTATAACTTCGTCGGCTGTTGCCTTGATAACCTCTTTCTGATTCTGAAGTTCTTTCTTTAATCCGACAAGAGGAACCATGATTTCAGGCATAACTTTTTTCCCGGCTTTGATCAGATCGCATGCCGCCTCAAGGATCGCTCGGGTTTGCATCCGGGTGATTTCCGGGTACACGATACCAAGCCGGCATCCCCGGTGTCCGAGCATGGGGTTCATTTCGTGCAGATCCTTGACCCGGTCGAGCAACTTCTGCTTTTGCGATAAAGCTGTTTTTGATGCCCGTTTCAGTTTCATAACTGCAATATCAACCATAAGGTCTTCAAGCCTGGGAAGAAATTCATGAAGCGGCGGATCGAGAAGCCGGATCGTGACGGGAAATCCTTCCATGGCAGTGAACAATCCCTTGAAGTCAGAGCGCTGCATGGGAAGCAGTTTTGCCAAGGCTTTTTCTCTTCCTTCCGTGCTGTTCGCGAGAATCATTTCCTGAACAAACGGCAACCGGTCTTCGGCAAAAAACATATGCTCAGTCCGGCACAGACCGATGCCTTCGGCACCAAACCGCCGTGCCATGGTCGCATCGCGCGGGATATCTGCATTTGCTCGGACACCCATGGCTCGTGCTTCGTCAGCCCACTTCATGATGAGTCCGAAATCTCCGCTTACCTCAGGTTCCTTGGTCGGAACCTTGCCCAGAATGACCCTGCCCGTCCCGCCGTCTATAGTAATAAATTCCCCTTCTTTAATGGTATACTTCCCGGTGGTAAAAACCTTTGATTTCAGATTAACAACAATTGACTCGCATCCTGCCACGCAGGGTTTGCCCATTCCACGGGCAACGACGGCAGCATGGGATGTCATGCCTCCTCGTGCAGTCAGAATTCCCTGGGCGGCATCCATCCCGTGAATGTCATCGGGAGTGGTTTCAGGCCGGACCAGAATGACTTTTTCCTTTTTTGCCATTTTCACAGCATCATCAGCGGTGAAAACCACCTTGCCGCATGCTGCACCAGGCGATGCCGGGAGCCCTTTGCAAAGAACCTGTATTTTTGCTGCAGGATCAATGATGGGATGAAGCAGCTGGTCAAGAGAGGAGGGTTCTACCCTGAGCACTCCTTCATCCTGCGAAATCAGGCCTTCATTCACCATGTCAACGGCAATTTTGACTGCTGCCTGAGCCGTGCGTTTTCCGGTACGAGTCTGGAGCATGTACAGCGTTCCTTCCTGCACCGTAAATTCAAAATCCTGGATGTCCCGATAATGTTTTTCAAGCCGGGTCGTAATATCACGTAACTGCGCATAAACCTGGGGCATTTCTCGTTCCAGATCGGCAATCGGTCGGGGCGTGCGGATTCCTGCAACCACATCTTCTCCCTGGGCATTTGTGAGATATTCACCGTAGAATACTTTTGCGCCCGTTGAAGGATCGCGCGTGAAACCAACGCCGGTCGCGGAAGTATCTCCCATGTTTCCAAAAACCATCGCCTGAACATTTACTGCAGTTCCAAGACTCCCCGGAATATCGTTCAATTTCCGGTAGGTGATTGCGCGGGGATTATTCCATGAATTAAATACCGCATTACGGGTCATGAGGAGCTGCTCCCACGGGTCTTGCGGAAATTCACGTTTTGCCAACTGGTTCACCTTTTGCTTGAATTTTTCAACGAGGATTTTCAGATCATCAGATGTTAAATCAATATCAAGCCGGATTTTATTTTTCTTTTTAATAGCGTGGATACTCTCTTCAAACACTTCCTTGTCGATTCCCAGAACCACGTTGCCAAACATCTGGATAAACCTGCGGTACGCATCCCAGGCAAACCGTTCGTTTCCGGAGAGCCTGATGAGACCGTTGACCGTCTGATCATTCAGGCCAAGATTCAAAACCGTATCCATCATGCCGGGCATAGAAAGTTTCGATCCGGAGCGGACGGATACCAGAAGCGGTTTATCCGGGTTCCCGAAAAGGTATTCACCGACTGCTGCTTCGACCTTGCTCATGTATTCACGCATATCAGCATCAAGACCGTCCGGAACCCGCTGACCAAGTTCATAAAACAGGTTGCATACCTCGGTCGTGATGGTGAAGCCGGGCGGGACAGGAATTCCGACATTCGTCATCTCGGCAAGTCCCGCTCCCTTTCCGCCCAGCAGAACTTTCATGGTCCCGTTGCCGTCAGCTTTTCCATTTCCAAAAAAGTAAATGTATTTTTTTCCTTCAGCCATTCTAGCGTCCCTCCCTGGGAAAATGATGGGTGATTCGCATTCTTCCTGCTATCAGCAGAATCGCTCTCATACATCGCGCTCCGCTTGTAAAAAAACCGTTCATCCAGAGGCTTAAGACTTCTTTTCCTCCATGTTCAAAACCAACCGTGAAAAATCCGCAATCGCGGAAAAGAGTCCGGTAATCCCGGCCAGGAGCGCAAGACGGTTTGCCTGGATGTCTGCATTTTTATCCATAACCATGACCGTATCAAAAAAAGCCGCGACAGGCTGCTGAAGCGACGCAATATCTGCAAGCGCGCCGCGGTAATCCAGGTTCGCTGTCTTCTCACGCACCCGTGCTTCAATATCCGTATACGCTGAAAAGAGGGCCTTTTCAGCATCGAGTTTTAAAAGGCTTTTTTTGACTGTTCCGCTGAATTTCTTCGGAAGGATATTGCCTGCCCGTTTGAGCGCCGTGACGAGTGGCTGATATTCCGGCGAAGTCCGGAGGCCGTCCAGGGCGCGTACTTTCTCGAAGCCGGCAAGCGGATCATCAAATCCCACGGACAACGCCGCATCGACAATATCCGCTCTGAATCCCTGTGCTGAAAGCATCCCGGCAAGCCGTTGTGCAAAAAACAGCCGTACGTCTGTTTGCACTTTTTCCGCAGGAGAACCGGAAAGCCTGTATGCTTTGCATGCACCGGCAATGATGCGTGACAGGGAAATACGAAATCCACGATCAAGCACCATGTTCAGAATTGCGACAGACTGTCTTCGAAGCCCGTACGGATCTTCAGATCCACTGGGAACAAGCCCCGCGGAAAAACACCCGGTAATCGAATCGATCCGATCTGCAATGCCCACGCACATCCCTTCCCGTGTTTGCGGAAGTTTATCTTCGGCAAAGCGCGGCAGATAATGTTCGAGAATCGCTTCCGCCACTTCAGGCGTCTCACCCGATCGAAGGGCATACTCTCTGCCCATGACTCCCTGGAGTTTCGGAAATTCACCGACCACACCCGTAATCAGATCAGCCTTGCATAAAGCAGCCGCGCGTTCCGCGGTCTTTTTATCAGCTCCCAGAATATCAGCAAGCAGGACTGCAAGTTTTTTCAGCCGTTCGGTCTTGTCGTATACGGATCCTAGTTTTTCCTGATAGGTAATTTTTTTCAGCGGCTCGATACGATCTGCAAGCGGCTGTTTCACATCATGATCAAAAAAGTATGCTGCATCCGAAAGCCGTGCTGCAAGAACACGCTCATTGCCCTCCCGGACAACTTCCATATCCTCGGCACGAGTATTGCTGATCGTGATGAAGTACGGCAACAGTTCCTGCGTGGTCGAAACAACGCTGAAATACCGCTGATGTTCCCGCATCGCTGTTATCAGAACCTCCTTCGGGACCCGAAGATACTCGTTGTTAAATGAACCCATGACGGCAACGGGAAATTCGACAAGATTCGCTGTTTCTTCCACCAATCCCGGGTCATCAAGCACGACGCCGCCCCTGACCTTTGCAAGTTCCGTGATCTGTTTTATAATCCGCTGTTTCCTGACCCCAGGATCGACTATGACGGAATTCGATTCAGCCTGGGAGAAATAGGACTTTGCATCCTTAACCAGGAATGCGCCCGGGCTCATAAACCGGTGACCACGCGAGAGATTCCCGCTTTTAATCCCGTTTAATTCAAAATCAATGACCGCCCCGTCCCAGAGTGCAAGTATCCAATGAATCGGTCTGGCAAATCTGATGTCCTTGTCCATCCATCGCATGGTCTTCAAAAAGGGAATGGAAAGGATGAAACCGGGCAAGGCCTGCTTCAGCCACTCGCCGGTATCACCGCCCTGTTCATTGACCTGAGCTGCGACATACTCTCCCTTTTCGGTCGAGATCGTCGTGAGAGCATCGACTGGGACATTATTCTTATCGGCAAAAACAAGCGCCGCTTTAGTCGGTTTTCCTTCGGCATCGAAGGCAACCTTCTTCGGAGGGCCGATCATGTTCTTTGAGAGGGTGGTTTGCTGCTCGGCAACGCCTGCAACATGCAGAATGAGTCTCCGGGGTGTCCCGAATGTTCTGATCTCTCCCTCGACGGAAATCCTCCCTGCGGCAAAAAGTGCGGCTGAAAGCTCCTTCATTTTTTCGAGTGCAGGATACATAAAGCGCGAGGGAATTTCTTCTGTCCCGATTTCCAGGAATAGTTCCTTTGACAAGGATGGCTCCTTCAACGAGTAATGTGGAACGTACGATAAAAATAGAGAATGCTTGCCTCTCCAGGCGAACAGGGGCATGCAACGTGATCTGAAAAGGCTATGCTCTCAGCATCGGAAACCCTTTTGCCTCCCTATCGGCAAGATAAGCATGAGCGCAGCCACGGGCAAGCTTCCTGACACGCGCAATGTACCCGGTCCGCTCAGTCACGCTGATGGCACCGGCGGCGTCCAGGAGGTTAAAGGTATGAGAACATTTAAGACAGTAATCGTATGCAGGAAGAACAATACCTGCTTGAAGCAGCCGGTCGCATTCCCGTTCGTAGGATTCAAACTGGTTGAACAGCATTGTTCTGTCGGACAATTCAAAATTATATTTTGAAAACTGCACCTCGGTTTCATGATGCACGTCACCGTATTTCACGCCTTTCGTCCAGGTGAGATCAAACACATTGTTCACGCCCTGAAGATACATGGCGATCCGTTCGATTCCGTACGTAAGCTCGGCCGAAACAGGCCTCAGATCAATCCCGCCGACCTGTTGGAAATAGGTAAATTGGGTTATCTCCATCCCATCAAGCCAGACTTCCCAGCCCAGCCCCCACGCTCCCAGGGTAGGTGATTCCCAGTCATCTTCAACAAACCGGATATCATGCTTGAGCGGATTGATCCCAAGCTGAACCAGGCTGTTGAGATACAATTCTTGAACATTTTCAGGATGCGGTTTTAAAATTACCTGGAACTGGTAATAGTGCTGAAGCCGGTTCGGGTTCTCACCATAGCGGCCGTCAGTCGGCCTGCGGGAAGGTTGAACATACGCCGTATTCCAGGGTTCGGGTCCCAAGACCCTTAAAAACGTGGCAGGATGAAATGTTCCGGCCCCGACCTCTGTATCATACGGCTGATGAATAACGCAGCCTCGCGAGGCCCAATAGCTCTGTAAGGTTAATATAAGATCTTGAAATGTCAATGATTACTCCTGACAATACTGTGATAGGAACGTAAAAAAACAGTTTTTTATTTTATACAAAAGAGCCTTTCATTGTCAAGAAATATCCCGTAAAAGTCTCTCGAAAAACAGAACGAAAAAGTTCAGACTGCCGGTTTGTTTTTCTTTTTTCGGAAAAAACTTACCTGCTTAAAGGATTCCTTAAAGGCTTTTTTAAAAACGGTCCACGCTGACGCATGTTTTTTCGGATCAAGTGATTGCGCCTTTTGATAACACGTACGAGCTTTCTGGAATTCTTTGAGATTTACATACACATTGCCGAGGTTATTCCACGCCGATGCATAGTTAGGGTCGAGTTCGAGAGCCTTATCGTAGCATGCAAGCGCCGCCTGATTGTCCTGGAGTTTCAAACAGGCATTTCCTTTATTGTTCCAGAGAAAGGCCTGGTTCGGATCGCTGGCAATAGCTTTATTGTAGCACGCGATTGATTCTTCGATTTTATGCAGTTCTAAAAAAGAATTTCCTTTATTGTTCCAGGCACGCACATGGGATGGATCGAGTTCATTCACTTTTTCATAACAGAAAATGGATTTTTCATACTCCTTCAAACCGCGGAACGCATTGCCCTTGTTATACCATGCGCGAACATATCCGGGATTTATTTCAAGCGCTTTTTCATAGCAGGCAACCGCTTGCTCATGATTTTTCAAGGCAAGATGCGCGTTGCCCTTATTGTTCCATGCGCGTTCATTGCCGGAATCCGTTTTGAGAGCCTGCTCATAACACTCAAGAGCCCGGTGGTAATCGCCCTGTTCGAAAAAAGAGACCGCTTGTTCAAACCAGTTTTGCTCTTCTTTTTTTTCCATGCTCACCTGCCTGTTTTATAGACGCTCAGCATATTCAGAGCGGCTATGCCGTCTTTGTATTTCGCGCGTATTCTCGGAGGAATTCGGTCAAAAGCCGTACCCCGATCCCGGTCGCTCCTTTGGGTGTATACGGCTTTTCTTTTTCAATCCAGGCGAGTGCAGCGATATCAAGATGAAGCCAGGGATACTTCTGGACGAATTTTGACAGAAGCGCTGCTGCGGTTATGACTCCGGCAGCCCTGCCTCCTGTGTTTTTCATATCTGCAATATCGCTCTTGATCTGTTCGTAGTATTCCTGCCAGAGAGGAAGCTCCCACACCCGCTCCCCGGTCTTTTCGCCCGCAGTCCGCATGAGCTGTTTGAGGGAATCGTCTGTCCCGAGCATCCCTATTGCCTCATTGCCGAGCGCGATCGCGCATGCGCCCGTCAAGGTTGCAATATCAATGATCATGGTGGGATGGTAGCGGCACGCATACGTAAGCGCATCCGCAAGAATAAGTCTTCCTTCTGCATCCGTCGAGAGTATTTCTATGGTCTGGCCGGACAAGGTGTGCAGCACATCGCCGGGTTTGTAAGCGCTCCCGCTCGGCATGTTCTCTGTTGCAGGAACAAGGCCAACCACGGTTATCGGCAGCTTCAGCGCAGCAACCGTTCGTATAGTGCCAAGTACTGCGGCACCGCCAGCCATATCGTCTTTCATCCGGTCCATGTTTTCCGACGGCTTGATCGAGATACCCCCGGAATCGAATGTGATGGCTTTGCCCACAAGGACCACCGGAGGTTTCTTCCCGCCGCCGCGGTATTCCAGAATAATGAAGGCAGGCGGCTGAGCGCTTCCTGCTGCAACGCTTACAAGCGCGCCCATCCCGGTTTTTTTCATTTTTCCCCGATCCAGAATCGTAAGCTTTAAATCGAATTCGCGAGCAAGCCGGCGAGCCGCGGCTGCAAGATCCAGAGGAGTCATGTCAACAGGAGGCGTATTCACCATGTCGCGAGCCATCATGGCTGCTTCGGCAATGATTGTTCCCGTGACAGCGCCTTTCCGCAGGGCAGAAACAGAACCTGTTTCCTCGGTCAGGAGCGTGATGGTGCGGATTTCCCTGGCACGGTCATGGTCCTGGTTCATTTTATATTTCAGGAACCGATACAAACCGAGCATGCTCCCTTCGATCACCGCCTGTGCCGTCTGTTCCGCATCGCGCAGAAACCGCGGCATGAACAGGGCAATCTCATCTGCTCCTGATGCCCGAAGCGAAGCGGCAGCTTTGCCGGCTGCCTGACGGAGTTTATTGAGTGTAAACTCGCTTTCTTTTCCGAGTCCGGCAATAATCAGACGGTTTGAACCGAGGGCCCCTTCAGGATACAGTATCTGAACAGCGCCAGGTGTTGGCTTGAAATCTCCTTGGGCAAGCAGGCGGCTTACTCTTCCCGCCAGCAGTGTATCCAGAGAGGCAACGGTTTTATCCGGATCGTCTTCGAGGAGAAAAACCACGATCCCGCCGCCTCGCCAGTTTTTTATTGTTCCTGTTTCAACGCTGATTTTCATGCCTGAATCCTTCATAGGGTTCCATAATTTTACGCAGAGGTTTTTTCCGGGGCCTTGGCTTCCGCCTGCTTGGTGCTCTTTGACTTATAGGCCTTTGCGACCCGAAGTTTCCGCTGTGCCCGTTTCATTTTTTTTCTGGTCTTGCGAACGTCGGGATCATTGTTTTTCCCAGCGGTCTTTTCCTTTTTTTCAGCCACGTTTTGTTTTAATTTTTTAATCGTTTCCTGAAGTTTCTCTTGATTTACTTTGCCTGCCATAACTCCTCCTTGAATAGATTTTTCTGATGTTGTGATGGACGCCCCATAATAGACAAAAGTCCTTGCAAAATCAAGCAATTTCAAAGTCCATCTATTTTGCAGGCATTCTTGCATGCAACGACAAAAAACCAAAATTTTTGTTCGCAGGGTCCTGGAAAAAACAAAAGAGAGGAACCATCATACGCGCTCCATAAAAAGAGCTTTTATTAAAGTTTCTCGAAAAATAAACCGATAGGATGCAGTGAAAGGAACCGTAAGGTCATTTCAACCCAAAACCCGTTTTCTTGCCTTCCGTTGTTAAGGTCAGGGGAACGTCTGATCGACGGATTTTTATCCGGGAGGAATATACATGAGCGTATTCAAACTGGTCTACGACGCACTGGAACGGAGAATTTTTAACTCCTTGCCGAAAAAAATTCTTGGATGCATTTTGCCGGTATGGGGTATCGTCCTCGGGTTTGGGATTGCAGTGTATATTGTTCCGGAACATCTCAAGACTCTTGCCTGGATTCTTCCCCTGGTTGCAACCGTGGTCGGAATAGCAGGGTATCTTGCAGCGTATGTCGCGCTTCGAGGATCGCTGACCCAGCTTTCCAAAACAATGCAGGGAGCCGACCTTTCCCAGGACATCAAATCGACAACGCATGACGAATTGGGAACGCTTGCCACGGATTATAATCTTTTTGTCCAGAAAATCCGGGGAATTTTGAATGAAGTAAAACAATTAGGACTTTCCATTGGAATATTTTCCACAAAGACCTTGAAGTATATCAACGATTCAGACAACAGCGCAAAAAAGCAGGGAGAGCTTGCAGACATTATTTTCCGCTCAAGTGAAGACGTTACGCAGGCCGTAAACGGAATTTCGAAGACAACCCAGCAAATCGCAACGACAACCAACACGCACCTCGAAACAGCGAAAGACGCACGGGCGGAACTCCAGGGAATCAATCACGGCATCGAGGTAACCATGGCAAAACTGGCCTCGTTTACCGCTACGGTAACCGATCTCAACAAGAAATCAGAACGTATTAAAGACGTTGTGCGGCTCATCAAGGATATTTCAAATCAGACGAACCTTCTCGCCTTGAATGCGGCAATCGAGGCGGCGCGTGCGGGCGAAGCAGGCCGTGGATTCTCGGTTGTTGCAGACGAAGTCCGGAAGCTTGCGGAACGGGTCAAGGAAGCGACAGAGGAAATTTCAAGAAATATTAACGACATGCTCGCGCATGTGCAGCAGACATCCCATGAAATCGGCGGAATCAACGAAAATATTGTTTTGTCCCAGCAGACGATTTCGAAAACCGCACAGCATTTTGACAATCTGGTCCGGGATTTCGAGGAAAACACCCTGCAGCTCTCCAATACGGCATCTGCGGTTGAAGAACTCTCAATGACCAACACTGAGATCAACCGACAAGTGAAGGACATTCATGGACTGAGTGTCATGGTTTCCAAAAACCTGGAAGACTCGAAGCGATTGTCTACGCGAATGAACCGGTTGACCGAAAAAATGGTCGAAAGTATCGCGCAGTTCCGGACAGGAAACGACAGGCTTGAAAGCCTGCTCGACCGAGTTCGCGTGTATCGCGACCAGCTGCAGGAAAAAATACTGAAACTTGCGGATGAAGGAATCAATGTATTCGACAAAAACTATCAGTGGATTCCCGGAACTGAGGCAATCAAAAAATACAGGACTTGTTATGACAAGTTTTTTGAAACGGATATTCGGGACCTGCTGGATGAAGCCAGGCAGAATATCGGGTTTACGTATTCTATCCTGTCGGACAGCAGCGGGTATCTGCCTACGCATCACAAGGACCGGTGCAGGCCGCTCACCGGCGATTATGCCGTTGATATCGTGTACAGCCGCGACAAAAAAATCAATTTCAGCAATGAAACACAGAAACGCTATGCAACAAACACCAAGCCGTTCCTCCTGTTGACATTTTTACGTGATACCGGAGAGGTCCTGAACAGTCTTTCCATGCCTATATTCATCCATGGGAAGCATTGGGGCTGCTTCGAATGCGGGCTTACTCCTGAAATGATCATCGGGTCGGAAGCGGAAAATTCATAAGTGCATGCGGCAGAGTAAAACGTTACTCGCCTTCAAACTCAGTCAGGGCAAAAATGTTGTAGCCCTTTGCCAGTAATCTTTTTTTGCCGCCAACATCCGGCAGATCAACAATCACCGCCACTTCTACCACGACGCCGCCCAGCTTTTCAATCAGGGACGCGGATGCCAGGGCTGTTCCGCCTGTCGCGAGAAGATCGTCCACGAGAATTACCCGTTCGCCTTTTTTCAAAGCATCCTTATGAATCTCGATCCTGTCGGTTCCGTATTCCAGATCATATTCCTGTGATTCAACCTCCGCCGGAAGTTTCCCTTTTTTTCGTATTGGAATAAAACCCTTCCCGAGCGTATAGGCGAGGGCCGAACCGATAATAAATCCGCGCGACTCGATTCCTACAATCGTATCGAAATCAAACATGGTATGCATATACCGCTGCGTCATACTGTCGATCACAAGCCGGAACCCAACCGGATCCTTGATAAGGGTCGTAATATCCCTGAACATAATTCCTTTTTTCGGATAATCAGGAATGGTTCTAATTCTGGACTTTATCGGCATTCTTTTCTCCTTCTCAGTAATTCTGCATTACGCAAAGCGTTTTTTTATTTGTCAGCAGGTTCGTCCCCTACGTGGCGGTACTGCTCAACTCCTATTCGGTACAGATCGCCGCCGTAGATATCGTTGGCAACAATTGCCGGAAACTGTTCCACTTCGAGCCTCATCATTGCCTCCGGTCCCAGCTCGGGATATCCTACGATTTCGGCATGTTTGATGGTTTTTGCAATCAACGATCCTGCTCCTCCGATTGCCGCAAAATAAACCGCTTTATGCTTCCTGAGAGCATCCTTGACAACTTCGCTGCGCGGCCCTTTTCCGATCATGCCTTTGAGGCCGTATTGAAGCAGAATGGGAGTATATATGTCGAGTGCATAACTGGAAGCCGGCCCTGCGGAACCAATCGATTTTTCGGGAGGAGTCGGGGTTGGTCCCGTATAATACAACAGCTGTCCTGCAAGGTCTGTCGGAAGCTGTTCACCGCAATTTTTCGCTGCCACAAGAGCTTGATGCACTCGGTCACGAGCGGTCAATAGGACCCCAGTAATCAAAACCTGATCGCCTGCCCTGAGTTTTTCAATGACGTCGTTAGTCAGGGGAGGCCGTATAATAAAAGCATCGGTCATATCATCCTGCAAAAAAAATTAATTGTTCAACCAACCATCCAGGAATGCCTTGGATACTACAAAAAAATCGTCTTATGCCGTGCAGCATGACAATTAATGTTTACCGCAACCGGCAGACTGGCTATGTGACACGGAAACATCTCAATATGTACGGCCAGCGCGGTCACGGTCCCGCCGAGCCCTTCCGGTCCGATACCGGTCCTGTTTACCGCTTTCAAAAGCTGCTCCTCCAACGACGCGAGTTCCAGGCTGTTGTTCGGATTTCCCACGGTCCTGAGCAACGCTTTTTTTGCAAGCAGAGCTGCCTTTTCAAAATCACCGCCGAGTCCGATGCCGATGACAACAGGAGGACAAGGATTGGCGCCGGCAGTGGTCACGCATTCAAGCACAAACTGTTTTATTCCTTCAATGCCTTCTGTCGGGCGGAGCATCCTGATGGCGCTCATGTTTTCACTGCCTGCGCCCTTCGGCATAAAGGAAATCTTAAGGCAGTCTCCGGGAACCAGTTCCGTATAAATAACCGCCGGCGTATTGTCCCCGGTATTTTTTCGGGAAAGAGGATCGACGACCGATTTTCTCAGGTAGCCTTCCGTATATCCTTTTCGAACGCCTTCGTTGATGGCATCGACCAGAAAACCGTTTTTGATCCGAAGATCCTGGCCTATTTCAACGAAAAAAATGGCAATTCCCGTATCCTGACAGATCGGAATATGCTCTTCGCGTGCAATCCGAGCGTTCTCTTTCAGAAGTTTGAGAATCTGTCTTGCTGACGGCGATTCTTCAACTTCAAACGCCCGGTCAAATCCGGCCTCAACATCATCACTCAGTGTATAGGCTGCTTCAATACACATTCGGGCGACGTTATCGCGTATTTCATCTGCATGGATTTCGCGCATGATTTGCAGTTTTTTTGAACCGTGGTGAATATGCCGGCAAATTCAAAGCTTCGTTATTTTGATTTTGCTGATCTTTCTTCCCTCGAGATCGAGTACCTCAAACCGGAGATTTTTATACTTGAGCTGTTCCCCGACCCGGGGCATTCTTCCAAAAAGGCCGAACAGAAATCCACCGAGCGTATTGAAATCGTTTGATTGAAGACTGGTATCGAGCAGTTCATTCACTTCGTCAAGCGCCGACTGCCCGGAGACCACAAAATTCTTTTCATCCACGATCTGGACATCGCGTTCCTCGGCTTCCAGCTCATCGTGAATGCTGCCGACGATCTTTTCGATAAGGTCTTCCAGGGTCACCAGACCCGCTGTTCCTCCGTATTCATCGATCACAATCGCAATCTGGAAACGTTCCCGCTGCATTTCAGCCAGGAGTTCGCTCACGCGCTTGTTTTCCGGAATGAAGTACGCCGGCCGGATGAACCGCTGTATTTCGTCTTCGCGTTTCACTTCACCGGATGCCATGGCGACAAGAATGTCCTTGATGTATAAAATACCGATGACCGTGTCCACGGTTTCTTCAATGACCGGATACCGCGAGTACCCGAAATCAGACACGAGCGAAAGAACGTCCTGGAGCGTCATGGTTGCTGGAACGCTCACGATATCCGTCCGTGGCCGCATTGCTTCAGATGCCAGGGTGTCTCCGAATTCGAACACCTTGTGCAGAAGCTCTTTTTCTTCTTCTTTCAAAGATCCCCGTTCCTCGCTTAAATTGATCATCGCCTTGATATCATCCTCGGTAATCGCCGAGCCGCACCACATGTTCTTTGCTTCTTTTCCTGCTACCGAATCCGCGAGTCTGGCGAACATCTGGGAAACCGGGACCAAAAGCCGTATAACAGGCTGAATAACCGGAGCGGAGATCAGCAGGAAACGATCCGGATTTCTGCATACAATGCTTTTGGGTAAGAGTTTCGCAAAAAAAACAATAAGAATCGTCATCAGCAAAATGGCAATTCCGATAACCCAATATGCATGAGCCGCCGATTCAATTACGATCACGGTTACCAGGACAACTGAAAAAACAATAAAAAATGTTTCAAAAAGAAGCAGTGTTGCATGTAAAACTCCCTGTTCCAGAAGGTCGATCGCTGTCTTTGCAGCCGCGTTCCCGGATTCCGACAAATGGCGAAGATACGATTTGTTTGAGAAAGCAATCGCGGTCTCAAAGGCAGCAGATAATGCGGCAAGCATAATACTGCCGATTCCCAGAATAAGCAATACGGGGCCAGGCACTATGTGGATAAGAGAGGAATCCATGTGGGGCGTCACTGAATATTTTCTCCGGTAACCCGGATCACTTCATCGAATGTGGTTTCACCGTTCAGCATTTTTTGGACCGCGGCCTCGCGAAGACCGATCATCCCGTCTGCAATTGCTGACTTCCGGATCAGTTCCGCGTCGGATTTATCCCGGATAATGGCACGGATACCGTCGTTTATTTCCATAACTTCGAATATGCCGGTACGACCGGTATACCCGGTTCCGCGGCACGGCGGGCATCCTTCCCCATACTTTACCACAATTTTGCGCTCCGCATTTGCAATAAGGCCGACAGCCTGGGCTTCCTCGGGCAGCAATTCATACGTTTTCTCACACCGGGGGCAGATTCGCCGGACCAGCCGCTGGGCCATGACTCCAATAACGGTCGAGGAAATCAGATAGGAGGGAACTCCAAGATCAAGCAGCCGGGTAATGGCGCTCGGAGCATCGTTTGTGTGCAGGGTGGAAAAAACCAGGTGTCCGGTCAGCGAAGCCTGAACAGCGTTTTCAGCGGTCTCAAGATCGCGGATCTCTCCAACCATAATGATGTCAGGATCCTGGCGAAGGATGGTGCGCAGTGTGCTTCCGAACGTGACGCCGATCTGCGGCTGAACGCTCACCTGATTAAACCGGTCGTATACCATTTCGATCGGGTCTTCAATGGTTATCACATTCACTTCAGGCATCGCGATCGACTTGAGCGCAGAATAGAGCGTCGTGGTTTTTCCGCTTCCGGTCGGCCCGGTAACCAGAATGATGCCGTGCGGCCGGCCGATGAAGGAGCGGAACAGTTCATATTCACGTGGTGAAAATCCGAGTTCTTCAAGGTCCTGGAGAATGATGTCCGGATCAAAAATACGGATCACGATCTTTTCTCCGAATGCGGTCGGCATGGTCGAAACACGGAGCTCGACCTCCCGTGATTTGAATTCAGTCTTGATCCTTCCATCCTGCGGCCTTCGCTTTTCCGCAATGTCCATGCGCGAAAGCATCTTGATCCGGGAAACAAATGCCGGATGGACGGCCTTCGGAATTCTGTGGATCGTCGTGAGCATTCCGTCAATCCGAAACCGAACTTCGCTTGCTTCCCGCTTGGGTTCGATGTGAATATCACTTGCCCGCTGATCAAACGCATACCGCAGCAGGAATTCAACCGCGTTCACCACATGCTTGTCCGTTGCCTCGATTTCGGAAACAGACTTCATCTTCACAAACTGTTCCAGGTTTCCCAGATCGATTTCAGCTGACAATTCTTTTGCGGCCGCGGTAACGGATGACCGGAATCCATAGAATTCGGTAATGATCTTCAGAATATCGGTTTTGGGAGAAACCACCCGTTTAACTTTGTATCCCATCCGTTCGATGTTTTCGACCACTTCGATATTGTACGGGTCTGCCACGGCAAGCGTGATACAGTCATCGCATCGTTCAATCGGGATCGAGATGCTTCTCCGCGCGAATGCACGGGAAAGAATTTGAGTCGTGATTTCGGGATTCAATTTCAGCGGATCAATTTTTTTGAAGGGAAGGCCAACATGCTTTGCCACCAGTTCCGTAAGGACATCTTCAGTCAGGGAAAGTCCGGGGTTATCTTGGCTTGCAAAATTGAGGGAAACCACAACCTCAATCGGCGAGACTTCATCCTCAATATGCACCCTGCCCCGATTCAGGTTTTCTCCCCTGGCCTTGAGAAGCTTCATTCGCTGAACATCCTGCTTCATCTTTACTTCTTTGGCTTGTTCCGGGGTCACCATGCCGGATTCCAGAAGGATGTTGCAAAGAATATCTGTTGTGAGCCTCGTCATGAGCACTACCTATTCAAACTATTGTTGAAATGGCGAACAAATACAAAAGCCCCCGCTGAAAGGGAGGCTGTTATTAAAAGGATCCGGCTTGCATCATTGCATGCTCTTGATGAATATTGTCGTCATCGTCATGCAGCCAAAAGCTGTTACCGTAGGTATCATATATTATAGAATTCTGGTTGCAACCGAACGGGTCACGGTAAGTTCTTTTACATGCTGGCCAAGCTTTTCAGAAAGAAGGACTTGTTGCCCTTCATTCAATCGAAGTCTGAAAACACGAAGTTTGTTCAAAGAACGTTTGGTCAGGTAGATATCGGAAAGCTCGAAACCGATCTGCTTCTTGATGTCCATGCTCTGCTGGGGAGTCAGTTCAAGCTTGACAATCTCTTCCATGTACCCTCCATTCTTTTGAGCAGATTATAGGCATTCTTCCGGTAAAATACAAGTTTTTTCCAGTCATCATACTGCATGCATTTATGAAACAGAGTTCAATTCCCGCCTTCTTTATGTATTTTCTTTTCGATCGCAAACGGTGCATCCGCAATGACCACTTTTTCCACCACACCGCTTTTTCTTTCTTTTATTTCCACCATGCCTTCCTTGAGGTTTTTTTCGCCGATGACGATTCGGTAAGGAATACCGATAAGATCGGCATCCTTGAATTTCACCCCTGCGCGCTCGTCTCGGTCATCAACAAGAACTTCGAAACCCTTTTTTTCCAGTATGGCTGAAAGGTCTTCTGCGACTTTGAGCGATTGTTGGTCTTTTGCATTTACCGGAATAATCTGAACATGAAACGGGGCTATGGCAAGAGGCCACATGATCCCGTTTTCATCGTTCCCTTGTTCGACCGCGGCTGCCGCTATCCGGGCCGGCCCGATTCCATAGCTTCCCATAATAATCGGCTTTTCAGCGCCGTTTTCATCAAGATAGTACGCCTTGAGCGGTACTGAATATTTTGTTCCTAATTTAAAGATGTTTCCTACTTCGATGACCCGTTCGATCCTGATCGGCTTTCCGCATACCGTACAGGCATCGCCTGCCTGCGCAGTATGAATATCCATAAATTCCGCATCCGCAAAATGTTTCTCCGCTGAAATTCCGGTAAGATGAAACCCTTCCTTGTTTGCACCAGCCGCATACACTCCTTGTTTCAAACAAGGATCAGCAATCTTTTTTATCCGGTGGCCCATCGGCCCAATGAAGCCGGCTGATACTCCGAGAATATCCTTCACTTCTTCCTTTTGTGCAGGACGATGCTGGCCGATTGCTTTTGCAAGTTTCTTCTCGTGCAGCATATGGTCACCGCGTATCAGAGCCAGGATCGGGCCATCATTGGTTATAACAAGAATTGATTTGATAAGAAGATCAGGAGTTACTTTGAGAAACCGTGTAACTTCGTCAATAGTACGCTTTTCAGGTGTTGCTACTTCTTCAAACTTCCAGTTGTGTGTTTTGTGCTGAGAAGGAACCGATTCTGCGAGCTCGACATTGGCTGCATACCCGCATGAATCGCAGATTGCAATATCATCCTCTCCTGCCTGTGAAGGCGCCATGAACTCATGTGCCTGAGAACCGCCCATCAAGCCGGTATCGCTCTGGACAACTGAAAATCTGATTCCGCATCGGGTGTAAATTTTCTTATACGCTTCCAGATGGCGCTGATAGGATACGTCGAGGCCTGCTTCATCCCGATCAAAGCTGTAAGAATCCTTCATAATGAATTCACGCGTCCTGAGCACCCCGCTCTTTGGCCGGGCTTCATCCCGAAGTTTTGTCTGTATCTGATACCAAACCTGGGGCAAATCCCGGTAGGAACGAAGATCATGTGCAGCAAGCCAGGCCATGGTTTCTTCATGCGTCATGGCAAGGCACATGTCACGGCCGCCCCGATCCTTGAGCCGAAACATCTCATCGCCAATGGCGTCCCATCGCCCGGTCTGCTGCCAGACCTCAGCGGGGTTCAGGACCGGCATAGTAACTTCCTGGCCACCAATCGCATTCATTTCTTCACGGATAATACGGTTTATCTTTTCGATCACCCGTTGCCCAAGTGGAAGGTATATATAGAGACCGGCTGCAAGCTGACGAACAAAACCGGCACGGACCATAAGCTTATGCGAAACTGCCTCAGCATCTGCAGGCGGCTCCTTCAAGGTAGGAATAAGAAGATGAGAATAATACATGAATCCTCCGGTAAAAACATCAAATGACAAAATTCAAATTACAAAAGTGATAGGTTCTTTAAAATAATGGTTTCACACTCTGAACTCAGAACTTTGAACTGAGAACTTTCTATAGTTATGAACTGTGAACTAAGAACTTTTCACAAGCCGTTCCACTTCCTTCACCAGCACATCCGCAAGTTCTGTTTCGGAAAATTTGCCGATAACTTCTCCGTGTTTGAACAGCAATCCGACTTTCTTGCCGCCGGCAATTCCCACATCTGCTTCACGGGCTTCACCCGGCCCGTTCACCACGCATCCCATGACCGCGACAACAAGCGGTTCGGTAATATGTGCAAGCCGTTCTTCAACCTCGCGCGCAAGATTGATAATGTCGATCTCCGTTCTGCCGCAGGTAGGGCACGAAATGACTGTGACTCCGCGCTGCCGAATTTTGAGCGATTTCAGAATTTCATACGCAACCCGCACTTCCTCAACCGGATCAGCGGTAAGTGAAACCCGCAGGGTATCTCCGATCCCCTCGGAAAGAAGAATGCCGAGCCCAACGCTGGATTTTATCGTCCCGGAAAAAAGCGTGCCCGCTTCGGAGATGCCGATATGGAGCGGATAATCGGATTTGCTCGAAAACAACCGGTATGCCTGAATGGTAGTCAGGACATCGGATGCCTTGAGAGACACTTTGAGATGGGTAAAATTCTGATCTTCCAGCATCCGGATATGTCCGAAAGCGCTCTCAACGATTGCTTCAGGAGTCGGATGCCCATACTGTTCCAGTAGATGCTTTTCCAGGGATCCGGCATTCACCCCAATCCGGATCGGGATCCCCTTGTCCTTACAGGCATGCACAACTTCACGAACGTTTTTTTCTCCGCCGATATTCCCTGGATTGATGCGAAGTCCGGCTACACCTTGTTTCGCAGCCTCAAGTGCCAGCCGGTGATCGAAATGAATATCAGCAATAAGAGGAATCTTGATCTGTTTCCTGATCACTCCCAATGATTCTGCAGCCTGATTGTCAGGAACAGCAACCCGGACAGCCTCGCAACCCGCCTGTTCAAGGCGGCTGATCTGCCCTACGGTTGCTTCGATGTCCCGAGTGTTCGTATTGCACATTGACTGGACAACCACAGGTGCATCTCCACCGATCTTGAGATTGCCGAGAGTTATCTGACGAGTTTTTTTGCGCATAATGGGTTGCTTTGCATTTTATTATTTATTAAAAAACATTCTCATGATGTCATTGTAGGAAACAACTGCAATCAGCATAATCAGGATCGCCGCGCCCATGCTTTGCGCAATTTCCATTGTGCGCCGGGGAAGCGGTTTCCCGCGGACAGCTTCGATCAAAAGGAATAGAATCAGGCCGCCATCGAGTACCGGTATGGGAAGCAGGTTGAGAATCCCAAGCGATATGCTGATCATTGCAAGAAGCGAAAGGAATGTGGCTAAACCTGCTGCGGCCGCCTGTCCGGACATCTGCGCAATCATGACCGGCCCGCCCAGCGTTTTAATCGAAATATCGAAGGTCAGTAATTTCTGAAGGGTGATAAACGTCAGATCAATAAAATCAATTGTCTTGTTGAATCCGAGGCTCAGGGATTCGAAAAAATCATGTTTTTTAAGTACCAGCTTAAGAATCGGTTCAATACCAATCACATACCGTCCATTATCCATGATCGGCGTAACAGTTTTCTTGATGCGTGTTCCATTCCGCTCAATGAGAACGGAAACCGTCTTCCCGCCGCCATCCCGGATCAGAAGAGAAAATTGATTCCAGTGGTAGATCGTCTTTCCATCCACAGAAATAATTTTATCATTTACCTGCAACCCTGCTTTTTCTGCGGGAAGGCCAGGCCGTAACCGCCCGATCTCGGCAGGTACGTCAGGAACCAGTCCCGAGGTGCCGATCTTCATTTCCGTTGCTGTGGCCGGATGGAGAGTAAAAGTCTTTTTTTCGCCTTGCCTGTCAACAACCACTTCCACGTCCGTTTCAGGATTAACCGCAATCAGCGTGATTGCCTTGGTCCAATCGTTAATAGTTCTGCCGTTAATTTTTTTAATGACATCACCGGAAGCAAAACCTGCCCGTTCCGCCGGCGAGTTGCTCTCAACGTAGCCCACTTTTGCAGGTCCTTCCGAATATGTCCCGATCATATACACGATCGGCATAATCATGAAAGCAAGCACAATGTTCGTCAAAGGTCCGGCAACGCCGATCCCCATTCGTTGCCAGACAGTCTTGGACTGAAATTCATCCGAGCTCCCGGTTGGAGCTTCATCGGGGTTCTCCCCTGCCATCTTCACATATCCGCCGAGTGGAAGTGCAGAGATCAGATATTCTGTGTCGCCTTTTTTGAATCCAAACAGCTTGGGGCCGAATCCGAGTGAAAACTTCTCGACCCGGACACCGGCTCTTTTTGCCATAACAAAATGCCCCAGTTCATGCACAAACACCAGGATACCGATCACAATTAAAAAATAAATCAGTGTCATTCTCTTTCCTCACTATTCCTTATTGAACCTAATTTTGTTTCAGAATTCGTAATCACGAGAACTTCGCTCACACGGATATACACAGAAATTTAAAAAATTATTTGTTTAGTTTTTACACATCCGTGTCTATCAGTGCTTATCCGTGGCTATGGTTTTACTTTTGCGCTCTCTGTGCCTCTGTGGTTATTTTTTTATCAATGTTCATCCGTGGTTCGAATTTTTGCTTCTATAATTTTCTCCGCTTCCTGCCGTGCCCATAAATCAGCCTTGAGTGCATCCTCAATCGTCACAAGAGGAGAAGGCGTATGGGATTCCATCACACGCTTGATCACACGAGGAATATCATGATATCCGATTGTTTCCCGGAGAAAATGGTTTACCGCAACCTCATTTGCCGCCGAAAGAACCGCGGGCATGGTTCCGCCTGTTTGAATCGCCTCAAATGCATATCCAAGACACGGAAACCGCTCAATATCCGGTTCATCAAATGTCAAGGTGTTTATGGAAGAAAGATTCAGGACAGGCGATACATTCGGCAGTCGATCGGGATAGGAAAGTGCGTATGCGATCGGCCCTTTCATGTCCGGCATGCCGAGCTGGGCAATTACGGACCCGTCGTGATATTCCACCATGGAATGGATGATGCTTTGCGGATGAATAAGCACCTGGATTTTTTCCGGCGGAATATTGAAAAGCCAGTGTGCTTCGATCACCTCGAGCCCCTTGTTCATGAGCGTCGCTGAATCAATTGTGATTTTTTTTCCCATGCTCCAGTTCGGATGTTTCAGCGCCTGGGCAAGGGTCACACGGGCAAAATCATCGCGTGAACATTTTTGGAACGGCCCGCCCGAGGCGGTTAAAATCAATTTTCGTACCGCCTTGTCCTGGCCGCCCTGCAAACATTGAAAAATCGCGCTGTGCTCGCTGTCTACCGGAAAAAGCGCAACCCCTGCAGTCTTGATCTCGGCCATCACCAGTTCACCTGCGGTCACCAGCACTTCCTTGTTCGCGAGGGCAATGTCCTTGCCCGCCTTGATGGCTGCCATGGTTGGAACAAGACCGGCGGTTCCCACGATCGCCGAAACCGTAAGGTCGGTTTCTTCGAACGCCGCAACCTGGATCATACCTTCGATTCCGGAAACAATGCGGACATCCAGATCAGAACAGCGTTTCCGCAACGTTTCAGCGGATGACTCTGTGACGGTTGCCGCGATCGCCGGCCTGATCTGGCGAATCTGTTTTTCGAGAAGCTCAATGTTGTTTCCAGCAGCAAGAGCGACCACCTGGAAACGGTCGTGAAATTTTTCAACAACAGAAAGCGTTGACTGGCCAATGGAACCGGTGGACCCGAGTATGGAAATTTTTTTCATGAGTTATCCGAACAGGTAAGAAGATTTTTGTTTATCTGAGCGCAAGATAATAATACAACACCGGCCCGGCGAACAGAATACTGTCCATCCGATCAAGAACTCCTCCGTGACCGGGAATAAGTCCTCCCGAATCCTTGACGCCGACCGATCGTTTTAAAAGTGATTCCGCAAGATCGCCGATGGTACCGGCAATTGCAAGCAGCAGCGAAATGCCGATTGCCTCCTGAATTCCTAAGGAAGGCAGGAACCATACTCTGCAGAGGAGCGCCATGCCAACTGCCGCTGCAAGTGATCCTAAAAGTCCTTCGATACTTTTTTTCGGACTTATTTTTTCATACAGCCGGTGTTTCCCGAAGGGAAGTCCGATTGCGTATGCGCCGATGTCCGACGCCCAGATGATGAAATACAGAAAAACCAACCATTGTTTTCCATCGACTCCTGTCCGGATCATGATCTGGAATGCAAACAGGAGAGCGACATAAAAAATTCCGGTAAAAGTTGCTGCAATATCGCCGAATGCTCCGTCAACCGGCCGTGAGGAAAATAACCGGGCTATCATAATCACGATAAGATAGCCGGCGATGGAAAAAGCTCCTATGCCGAAATTAAGAGGATAATAGGCATCCACGATCAGAAGGACGCCGAGTACTATTCCCAGCACTCTGTTTGGATGTACACCCCTGATTCCCGCCATACGATAAAACTCATACAAACCAACTGCGGCCACAGCCAGAATAAACAGAGTAAAATAGAGCGGCGGCAACACCCAGACGATGAGATAAAAAAATGGCAGAAAGATAAGCGCTGAAATTATTCGTGTAGAAAGCATTGCGTTTTCTCCCACTCAAGCATGATCAGATTTTTAGTACTTGCAATGACAGTCTGGGGCATCACTTCTGCACAAGCTGTTCCTGCGTCAGGCCGAATCTTCTTTGCCGTCCCTGATAATCTAGAATGGCATCGAAAAAATCTTTTTCCTTGAAATCGGGCCAGAGGGTCTCTGTAAAGTACAGTTCTGCATACGCAGCCTGCCAGAGTAGAAAATTGCTGATCCGCTGTTCTCCGCTTGTCCGGATGATCAGATCAGGATCAGGCAGACCTGAAGTATCCAGATACGAAGAGAACAGGTCTTCCGTGATCTCATTCGGCACATCAGCTGAGCGCATTTTATTCACTGCCTCAAGAATTTCTCCACGCCCGCCATAGGAAAGCGCAAGATTCAGGACCATGCCTCTGTTGCCAGACGTTTCGGTGACTGCTTTCCTGACCCAGACCTGCGCTGTCTCCGGAAGCCGTTCGACCCTGCCAATGGTTCTGAACACGATATCGTTGGATTTCATAGTTGCAATTTCAGATTTCAGATACTGGCCGAGCATATCCATGAGAAAGCCGACTTCTTCCTTTGGACGCCCCCAGTTTTCATCCGAAAATGCATACAGCGTCAGGACCGGAATCCCAAGTTCACGGCATTCTTTTGATACCATCTTTACGGCTTCAACGCCTTTTTTATGTCCGGAAATCCGGGGCAAGCCTCTGCGCAATGCCCATCTTCCGTTCCCATCCATGATAATCGCTATATGTTTGGGGAGACTGTCCTGGCTGATCCGAAGCCGGAGTTGCTCAAGTGATTGATTCTTGTTTTTCATTCTTTTTTATGTTTCTTTGTTCATCGATTGCAAGGTGAACTGTTATTTTGTCGTTGTCGTCATATACGACATTACCTTGACGCGGTCTTTTTTGAAAGGTCCGCCAGGAGTATTGACGAGCGCAATAATCTGTGCCCCGCCGCCCTGTTGTGCCTGAACATGAAAATCCAGAACAACGCCCGGGATGTCCTTAACCGTCCATCTCTGGTCAAGCCGGGTGCCGGTCCAACTAAGCCCGGCCATCTCAGCCTCATCATATCCAAGAAGATACCAGAGATACGGCGTCCCGATATTTTTGGCGACTATGACCTCATCCCTTCCGGTATTACTGATGTCTAACGCAAGAATGCGGCCTTTCAATTTTACTTGTTCCTTGAATGTTGACTCCAAACGTTGCAAATCGGGTCGTTCATCTTTTTGCAAAGCCGCATCGACGCCGGTAAGCGGTTTATCAACGGTAACTCCAACGAACGGGTATTTATCAGCGCTTTTCCAGATCGCATTGTTATGCACATACACAACCAGTTGGTTGGCGTCATTCAATGCAACCAAAAAGGGACTGGCATCCCCCATATCAGCATACACAAACCCATACAGTCCGACAGATTTGGGAAGAGCCAATTCAGAACCGACAACATAGCGTCCATCAGACCAGGTATATTGCCTGGGCTTCCCTTCAAAGAAAGAAACGGGATTATAGCTTTGACCGATCAATCCAATGCCCTTCCCGGGATGTTTAAGTACCCGTACGAAACCGGGAATCGCGGCAATCCGCTGGTACATTCCTCCCTGGAATTCCATTACATAGGAAATGACCTTCTCATTCACCATTGCCGTTACAAAGATCTCAGGTTTACCATTTCCATTTATATCGCCAACATCAAGATGCAAATGCTTCACATCATCGATAAACGATCGGACTTCTGCCCACTCTTCACGCCATCCTGCGGATTCCTGCCGGTAAATATGAAGACGCGCTCCATCGGAAAAAACGTATCGGAGTATTCCGGTTCCCTCAAGATCGCCCACGGCAAGGAGCTGTGCATCGAAGGGAAGGTCTTTCGTTGCTCCTTTTTCTTCTGCAGTAAATATCTTTCCATCCGAGAAAAATCCCGAATCATCTTTATCAGAAGCAAAAAACGGTTTTATATCAGCAAACGTTTCCTTTTTTGACGCAAGGTCGAGCATGGCCGTGACGGTATCAATCAATCTGGCGTCATCCGCATAAAACATCCGCATGGTGATCAAAAGCTTGCCGCGCTCTGAAGGATAAATTTCGAGTGCGGTGACAACGTCAAGCTTGAACGAGCGCCCCATATCTTTGATCAGAGAGCTGTCTCGCTGTTTTTTGTCTCGAAGAAATGCAATGACTTTTTCATTTTCAAGAACCGTGAACCTGCCGGTTTCCTGCAATCGTTCAGCAAGTCCGCGCACGATTTCCGGACGGTCGATTCTGAGCGGAACGAGAGCGATGTTGATTTTTTTGGGTGTTATGCGCGCTGTATCACCCTGTTTCGGTTCCTTAATTTTTTTTATGATTTTCAGAAAGGACGACCGTTCTTTGACGTCGGTAACTTCCGCCTCTCCAATCATTTCCTCCATCCGGCCCAGCACCTGCTGTGTTTCAGGATGGACAATCTCTTTTCCTTCTCGCCAAAGAGACAGGATCACACCTGGTTTCAGGCCATCCTGCTCTCCCACCGATGCGGAAAGAATATCGCCTTTCACGGACGTAATCACACCCTGGATTTTTGGGAAATAGGAGGAAATCGCCTGGACGAAATCATTTAATGACGTGAACTCCTCAATCCCGAGAGATTTCTCAGCCGCTGGAGCACGCGAGGCTAACATGACTGATAAAAAAAACAGAACGGCAAATCTTTTCATGCCCTTGATCCTCTTTCTTCCTTACAAAAACGTTTGTAACCATGGGAGCTTCGCTCACACGGACAGACACAGGAGATGTCATTCCCGAGGCCTTCACCGAGAATCTGGTGTAAAACCGTATCCGTCCCCGAACGCCTGAATCGGGGATAGATACATTCGGGGATGATTTCTCAAAGTATACAGCTTCTTACGAGACTATTAAAAACTTCATCAGCGGTTATCAATAGCTTCTTTAATTTCTCAGCTTCTCTGTGCCCTCTTTGGTTATTTTTTATCCGTGTCCATCCGTGGTTTCATTTTGTTTTCCGGGATTTATTTCAGGTTTACGATAACCACTCGTATCATGCCAGTTTCAGCATGATCTCTGTTTCCCATGATTGACCCGGCTGAAGCGAAAGATTCCAGATCGGCATCACGAGTGAACTCTGGAATACACGCTCAAATCCGGATTCTGACTGGGAAACCGTATGAATCGGCCCTCTCCAGAGGAATGCCTGTTCTGAAAATGCCAGGGTCAATGTTATCTTAAGCCATTCATCAATCAGGCGCACCTGCTTTACGTTGTCTGTCTCTCCCTGAGAACCAAGATTCCTCTTCTCGAGCACCTGTCCGGGAATGTCATAATACCTGTCTTGAGCATCTCCTGCAAGAAAAGAAAAATTAAACTCGCTTCCAAACAGTGTCTTAAGATTGTTTTTGCTTTCATTCGTAATCCGGTATTGGATGCGGATATTCGAGGTCCTGCTCAAGAGAGATATGTCTTTTTTCAAAACCACTCGGTTTTCAGACACCAGCCCTTTCCGTTCCAGGGCAACCGAAATTTCATTGTTCTTTTTCGTATTTCGAATCTGATATTCCCCAGAAACAAAATCTCCCATTTCCGGATATCGTGATTGCAAAAAAGAAGGCAAGGTTGCATCCGGGCCAGGAAAATGATCAATAAGCGAGCCTCGCGTATACCAGTCATAATGCAAGTGATCCTGAAGCCCCTTCTCCTTTACAGCAACCCGCTCATGAATGGTTTTCGCTCCTGTGCTTCCTTCATCCCCTTTTTCTCCTTCATGAATCTTGGTATGATACACTTCCTGCCTGCGAGTCAACGAATTCGTGAGATTAAAGGAACAAGGTTTCCAGTCGAGTTCTCGTATCGTACCGCCTTCTCCCGGATCGATAAACACATTTATGCGTTCGGAATTCAGCATCACTTCTTCTCTGCCGTCTCCGTCAAAATCACCTTGTTCGATCTCAAGCCAGGAGATCGGTTTTGCAGCGCTGGTTTTTTTCTGTCCGCCTTTCAGGACAGCATCAGCAAGATATTCAGCCTGAATAAGGTGCTCGTACAATCCCGAACGAAGATGAGGAAGATACAACCCCCCGAATACGCCATGCCAGTACGCATCATTACACTGTGACTGATAGAGATGATCGAGCATAGAGGGAATTGTTCCTGTATTGTTCCGAATCTTCGCAAGCGCATCATGCACTTTAGAACTCACCATCATCATCCGCTTTTGCATGTGGTTGCTTTCAGAATATTTGGCAAGAAAGTTCCGCCAGATTCCACCTTTGATGAAAGGCCGCATGCGTTCAAAGTCCGGAGAATTTTTCATTTGTGACAACACATCATCATATTCCTTCATCGCGCGAGGAGGAAGCGCCCATTCGCCCATTTCCATATAAGAAGCAGTTGGAAGATAGACTCTGCCGCGGGCCGGTTCCTTCTGAAGGTATTCAGAGAATGTGGTGGTCTCAAGCCATTCGCTATTCTGCTCGATAATCGAGAAAAAGCGGTCAAGCCAGCCTTCCTCATAGACTGAGCGGTAGGTTTCCGGCCAGACACCGAATTTCTCCCCGTCATCCGCCATAACCATAAGCCGATTGCAATTATCAGATGAGCGGAGTCCTTTCAAAAGTTCGATCGTCTCCTCAGGCATCCGGAAAGGAATCAGATAACGAAGCTTCTCGCTCCCGGGGAAAATTTTTACAAAATGATTCTGCTCTTCAGTAACATAGTAACCATCCAGTTCATCATCGTGAAGACCGGCCTGCTTAAAATGAAAATCATCAACAACAAGATGATTGATTCCTGCCTGGGCCAGACATGTGGGAAGATGCGGTTCCCATACCCGTTCGGCAAGCCACATGCCCTGCGGATGATATCCGAGCAGGCGCTGGATTGTGTCTGAAAGCGCGCGAATCTGGCCGACTTTATCTGCGTCAGGAATAATCGCTGTAATCGGCTCATACATGCCGCCCGAAAGTATTTCTGCTCTGCCTTGAGCCACAAGTTTTTTAAGCTTATCAATGAATTCTGGATGTTTTCCCTCAAAAAACTGATATAAAATACCCGTGTAATGAAGAACAATCTTGATTTTTGGATGGCGTTCCAGTTCAGTAAGGAATGGAAGATAGGATTTTCGATATGCCTCTTCAGCAATAAACTCAAAGTTGCCTACTGGCTGATGATTATGAATAGCAAAGATAAATTGAACTTTAGGCATTGGTTAAATGAATCCCGATTTTTTCTTTGTTTAACAAGAATATAAGTTCAAATATTAGCGTCATGACAGGGAAAAGTCAATGAAAAACGAGGAAATTAGAGTAAGAAGAAAATGAATAGTGCTGTAGCGTTAAGCAGGGAGTGTTGAATCAGATAACCTAATCAAAGAACATACTTTCACGCAAAGACGCCAAGGCGCAAAGTTTAAAACCCAGTATCTTATTTTTTTGAATTACGCAAAGAAAAGCCCTCTCTTCAACATAGAAAAAAGGGCTGCGGCTCATTCCAAATTTCAAGCACCAAATATCAAATAATTTTAAATCACCAAACGGCAATAACCAAACACTCACTTCTACAATTCAACTTATCAACTTTTCAACGGTTCTTCTACAGACATTGACAAAGTGACTTTAGGCGTTTACCATCTCATTACGTTACACGCTCAAATGCAGTCACAAGGGAGTAAGATACGGAAATGACTGAAAACAAGCTGAAAGAAATCCTGAAAGAACAAAGAACAGAATTCCAACATGTCATCGGGATATTCAATAAAAATGTAGAAACACAAGTTCAACTCATCGGCGAACAATACGCATCTATAATGAACAATATTGAAATAATAAAATGTGACGTTCAGTCTATAAAAAGCTCTCTTAAGAAAAAGGTTGACTATGATGAATTTGACGCCCTGGTAAGACGTGTTTCTCTTCTTGAATCAAAAATGAAGAAATAACCCCGCCCTTGCAAAAGCTTGTCCATCTTAGGCCACAAAAAAAAGCCCTTTCTCTGAATGTGAAGAAAGGGCTAAGATAAATTATCCTTACTTTTTTATTCTTCACCTTCACTGTTTTTCTTCAAAGTTTACTTCCAATAATGTTTTTTAGTATTACTGTGAAGTCACGAAAACAGTGTCGCGATCTAATTTTAATACCACTCTATCCAATTATTCACCGACCCTCCACCAAGCGCATACAACGTATAATAATTACCTGGCAATACCCAGCCGCCAACTGTTCCTATTGCGGCACCACCAGTATTATTGTGAAAAAAAGCACATACCACTGTAGGTGGATTTACAGCATCTGTACGAAGTTGGACGTAATATGGATTTGGTACTGTGGCAACCACGTTCACCCACATCGGTTTTCCTGTTGTGTTTCGATACACCGTCCCAATCACCCGGGAGCCAGTAACGTCATTTTGCGTTGTAGGTCCACTTGCTTTTGTCTGCACTGATCCGTCTGAAAATTTTACACCTGCTGTTCCAACGTTAAGCTGGCCATTTACTGTAAGATCTCCATTCGCTGCAAAAACATGTGCTGCTCCAAAAACTAATATTACTGCTAATAGGATCGATACCTTCTTCATTTTCTTTCCTCCGTAAGTAGTGTTTTTATACTAACAAATTAAATTTTTAAATATCAGGTTTTCATTGTTCATGATTGATCTTTTGTGTTAATTTGGTTCCAAGAATATTAATGGCCACCTCCTTTCTAGAAATGACATTACAATCCTACTTTTAATTCTTTTTAATGTGCTTGCATTTGACAACTGCATCAAGCCAGCCAGGCTATTTCTTTTTTGATTGATTGTAAAGGTAACAGCCAAGGAAGATCACCAATTCCATGTTTACACGACTAACTAGTAAGCAAATATTAATGTAATAGCAAACGGTTAGCTATTTATTGCTATAAAAAACAGCGCCCTCTCTCAACATGAGAGAGGGCGAATTAATTTAATTTTGAATGGCACATAAAGATTTTATTTCCACGCTCTTAAAACTAATTTCCAATTTGCAGGAGTAACACTGCCTGTGGCGAAAGAAGTCCCAGTTTTGTTTATTATGCTCATTGTACCATTTACTATCCAGGTTATATTTATAGCATCGGCAGCCGTATAATACCCATACCAATTATAAAACCCTCCGTTTGTCACATCTACTTCATCGCCGATGCTATAACCCAGTTCGGCTGTTTTACATCGAATGGTCGCCTTCCATAATTTAGGCATTGAACCGAGATTGTGCGGAGTTGATACTGCACTGGATGACGGAAGAGACAATTCTGCACTTTCAAAATATTTGGTCATCACATTAGGCGCTGATATCGTTTGTGCTGATAAAACTCCTCCTACCGTTAGATCGCCATTTGCAGCAAATGCATTAATTCCCACAAGCAACAATCCCACCAATATTACTAATAACTTATTCATACCATGTTCCTCCTTATAAGGTGTCTTTATTGTAAGAGATTAAAGTTTTTAATAGTAATTGTTCCTGCATTTATCGTTATTGCTCCTTGCAACATTGTTAGTCCGGTTCCAGATGAATAATCTGAATTGTATCCTCCTTCCAAAGAGATCGTTATATTCCGATTGAAATTTAAGTTCTCGGTGAATGTCAAATCACGGACCTGTATTACGGTACCATTAGAAGCAGCATCATATGCAGCCTGAATCGATGAGTAATACTCCGGCACAGCACCCACGATTTTTACCGGAGGCGGAATTGCAAACACAACAACATAATTACTTCTCGTTGCAGTATTAGATCCAGCACTGTTCGTGGCTGTGAGTGACACCGAGTAAGTTCCCGCAGCAGCGTACGTATGAACGGGATTCCTAATGGTACTTGTCGTTCCATCTCCAAAGTTCCAGAGCCATTGATTTGGAGACTCAGTCGAAAGATCCGTAAAATCTACAGTTAAAGACACTATACCTGTGGTAGGCATACCGCTCAACCCAGCGATAGGAACCGCAGGTATATTGCCGGTAAAGGTTACCTCGATCCGGTGGTTTGTTGTTACATTAGCAAAGGTATATGTATTCACAGCGCCTACAGAAACGCCGTCCACAAGCACATCCTGGATATAGTAGCCTTGGGCCGGAGTAATGGAATAGCTCTGACTTTTCCCTTTAGAAATAATCGTGGTTCCGGCAGGTGTAATGCTTCCTCCTACTCCTGCGTTAACCACAATGTCATATATAGGATCGCTTGAACCGCCAGTCGGCGTTCCTGTTACGATCTCAATATTTCCTAATGTGATCGTTCCATCAGATGCAGTTACCTGGCCTTGAATGGTAGAGCTGCCAACCAGTTGCGTATAGCCGCAGCCGAACCCGCCATTAATAGAAATTGCCATTGGCCGGTTAATATCTATATTCTCGACAAAATTGATTGCAAGTGTCTCGATAACATCGTGATCCATCGCGACATTGTAAGCTGCTTGCAATGTTGAGTATGGGATCAACGTCGCTCCATTTCCTCGGTTAATACGAACAGGTTGGTCAGCACAGGGCAGAACAGTAATTGACATAGGCTGTGTTGTATTGGTTCCGCTGGGATTCTTTACTGTTAATGTAACAGCATAGGTTCCTTCAGCTGCATAGACATGACGCGGATTTTGCTCATGACTGATCGCCCCATCGCCAAAATCCCATGTGTATGTATCTGCCCAAGCCGTCCAGGGTCTTCGAGATTGGTCGGTAAATTGCACTCCAAATAAGGGAACGCTTCCTGTCGTTGAAGAAGCCGAGAATCCCGCAATGGGCGGCAAAATATTGAAAGTAGCTGTTGCCACTTTATCATCGGTCATCGTTATGATGCAATTTCCCATGCCGCTGCATCCGTTGGACCATCCGGCAAATGATGAGTCTGCATCAGGAGAGGCCGTCAGTGTTACAATAGAAGGAGACACAGAACAATCTTGCGGGAACACGTTTCCGCAGCTTGGAGAGCTCACGCCGCAGTTAATGCCTGCAGGGCTACTTATTACCGTTCCGTGGCCGGTTCCGGCCTTCGACGCAGTTAATGTATACTGGTTCGAAAAAAAACTACGGATAGAATGATTGTCCTTTACATTGCTGAAGGTGTAGTTTGATAGAGTACCTTTTGAAACACTGTCAATTAAAACATCAGCAGTATGGTAACAAGCGTTTGGAGTAATAGAAAACGATGCATTCGATCCGAACAAGACGACCTGTTGATTTGCCGGAGAAATACTGCCACCAGGACCAGCGAAAGGCGTCAGTGTCAACGGCATAGGTTCGTCAATCCACATCATCGTCCGGGGATAGAGGCTAACGTTATTTTCAAAAAAAGATCTTACGATATCGTCATACGCTATTAAAGCTAAATTCCAGTGAGTATAAAAGTCTGCATGGCTCCAGCTATGTTGTTCGTTATTGTTTGTGTCATACCAATAAATATTTTGATCATCATAGCCCTTTACCACTATCCAATGTAATTGAGGATATCGTAGTTCCTTTGGTCCTATAATTGACAATCCGCCCGTAAGAAGAGCAGCTAATTCTGAATGTAAATTGACAACATTCACGCCAACCTGAATGAGCGCCATTACCGGTCTACCAGTGTCTATTTTTGCAAATAAGGCAGCCATATCCTGACGATCCGCTGTTCTGAACGTCGACCGGTATCTTTGCTGTAAATCATTCACCAGTACTTTATCGGGCTTACCGATCTTCAAATCAATGCCAAGATCAATATTGCCTTCCACCTTAGGAACCCAGACCGGTGGTGGACACGGTGGAGTTTGCCAGTTGCAACAGGGATAATAAAAAGGGAATGATCCACACATGCTCGGTAAGCAAACCGGAGGCGGACAGGGAGGCTGTTCCAATAGCCCAAGCACGTAATGGTAGCTGAGAGTCAGGCTATACGAGCGGATATCAGCTATCATGTTGCTAAAAGACGCGTTCTGACGATACGTAGCCAAAAGGCGGTATGAAGAGTGAATTCCGCAAGTCCATTCGTCCGTCTGAAACTCATTAACATTCGCTACAGGCAATGTCGTCGCAGCATGCCCATTGTTCGGAAGATGCAATAATAGCAAGAATATAATGCCAATGCACACTCCAAAATTCTGTTTCATCGCATACCTTTCTATTGCAGCAGATTAAAGTTCTTAATAGTTGCCGTTCCCGCATTCACTGTTATCGATCCTTGCAATGGCGTCACTCCGGTTCCTGATGAGAAATCAGGATTATAGCCGCCTTCAAGTGAGATTGTAATATTTCGATTCGCATTTAAATTTTGTATGAGGTTTATATCGCGTACTTGGATTACACCTCCATCTAATGCAACATCATATGCGGCCTGAATCGAAGAATAATATACCGGCATTGGTCCTGCAATCCTTACATTTTGAGTAGCTGACGGCTGTACAACAATGTAATTTGTTTTAGTAACCGTGCCCGGCCCGATACCATTTGTGGCAGTTAACGTAACGGTATAACTGCCTACTGCACTATAATCATGAGTTGGATTTTTTTCAGTACTGTTAGGTGTTCCATCTCCAAAATTCCAAAGCCAGATAGACGGGCTCTGAGTGGAAAGATCTGTAAATGTAACGCTCAATGGAGCAGTGCCTGTAGTCGGAGTCCCAGTAAAATCTGCTGTTGGAACTGCTGGCACCGTGGATGAGAACCTGGCTTCTATAGTGTGGTTGGCTGTTACATTACTTATCGTATAGGTAGCTGCAGATCCAACAGTCACATTGTCAAGAAGCACATCTTGAATATATTTCCCTGTATCGGGCGTAATGGTAAAGGCTAGATTTTTTCCTTGGGAAATGGTTATAACTCCACTTGGCGAAATACTTCCCCCAGACCCGGCCGTAACAATAATGTCATAAATATTGTCAGGAGTATTGGCAACAAGTTCGAAATTGCCCATGGTAATTGACCCATCAGATGTTGTTACCTGTCCTTGAATCGTTGAATTCCCTATTTGTTGGGCATATCCGCAGGCAAAACCGCCTTGCATGCTGATAATAATAGGTCGATTTACATTAACATTTTCAATAAAATTAATTGCGAGAGCCTCTATTACATCCTGGTTCTGAGCAACGTTATATGCTGCCTGGAGACTCGTGTAAGAACCTGAAACAACACCGTTCCGTTTGATACGAACTGGCATATCAGGACAGGGCTGGATGATAATGTAATTAGCAATTGTTTTCGTATCGGATGCTGTCGCATTTGTAACAGTCAATGTAACAGCATATGAACCTACTGACCTATATGTATGTACAGGATTTTTTTCCGTACTCGTGGTCCCGTCTCCAAAATTCCAAAGCCAGGAAGCAGGCCTATGTAATGAAAGATCGGTAAAGGTTATTGGAACAAACGGAACATTGCTTGCTGTTGTGGGAGATGCGCTGAAATTTGCTATCGGGGGAAGAATATTAAACGTTGCCGTAACTGTTGCATGAGAATTAAGCGTAAATATGCAAGGATTCGTATTCCCGCTGCATACACTGCCCGACCAGCCGTTAAAAGATGCATCCGCGTCAGGAGTTGCAGTAAGCGTTATGTTCGTTCCCCCGTTAAAATTACTTACACAGGTTGCGCCACAATTGATACCTGACGGCTGGCTTGTTACCGTTCCGATCCATGTTCCATTTTTCTGAACGGTAAGCGTGTACTGACCCATTCCCTGTAAAGAAATATATTGCGGCGATCCGCTATCATTTGAAGAAACCGTAATGTTTCCTGTGTTCTGTCCTCCTGTTACGGGAGCAAAATTCACCACAAACGTACAGGTCGTAGGATGAGTTTCATGAGGAACCAGTTTTTTATTACTGCAAGTATCCGTGCTACTCGGAATAGTAAAGGACCCTGCATTTGTTCCTGTAATAACTAAGGCGCCGATATTAAGATCGTCCGTGCCGGTATTTGAAATGGCGAATGTTTTCAATACAGGCGTTCCGCCAACCACAGCTCCACCAAAATTCCATACCACCGGACTAATCGCTATACTTGGAACCGGGTTGTCGGTCGGTATGGCACTCATTGCATTGCTATATGCTGATTCACCAATTTGATTTGTTGCTTTTACCTGGTAGAAATATTCTACGCCAGGGGTGAGTCCCATATCAGAATAGGTTGCTACATTTTTTGCAACAGTAGCTATCACTGTATAAGTGCCACTGCTAGAGGTTTTGCGTTCAATAATATACTCTAATTCGTTATCCGAATTATCTGTCCAACTAAGATTTATCTGTGCTCGGTAAGCCCGCCATACATCGAGATTAGTCGGCGCCGTTGGTACAGTCTCAGCGACTTTTGCAACAAGTTTTCCGTGAAGATAAATGTAATCAGCTAAATGGTTTTTATTCTGGTCGGTTTCAGAAAGTACTTTCCCACCTTGATCGTAATGGTACACAATCGTCTTTCCATTGGATGTCTTCGATACCCGCATTCCATCGCCGTCATAGGTGTAATCTGCAAGAGAGGTAGTACTGCTACTATAACTTCTCAGATTATGATAGTTATCGTAAGTCAATGAATAATTATTGAAGCTCGTCATGTCGCCATCGTTATTGTATCCAAAGGTTTCACCAAGAGTGGTAGAGATAAGCCGATTACTGCTATACGTATAACCGGCAGAGTTGCTGCCGAATCTTTTTGATAATCTGTTTCCGGATGCATCATAGGAGTAGCTGGCCCAGGTATTGTTGATTCCGGTAAGTCTGTTTAATTCATCATAAGCAAATGTCTTGCTCTCTGTCGGATACAAATTATTCGTAATGGCAGTAGTATTTCCCTTTGCATCATAGCTATAAGCCATATTGAGCACTGAGGAAGAAGGACCAGCTGTCATTCCGGTAGTAAGATTTCTGTTATTGTACGTAAATGTCGTGGTATGGCCGTTCGCGTTCGTGTATTTATAGGGAAGGCCGATGGGGATTCCTGATGTGTAATAGCTGATTGCAGTCACAAAACCAGGCAAGCTAGTCACCTGATTATTACTGTTATAGGTATATTGCAAGTGTCTGCCACCAGGATAATAAATATCGGTCATATTATCATTCTCATCATAGCTATACTGACTATTGTAAGCCTGACCTTTGATAGTTTCATTTTTCACGGTCATTTTATTCACAGCATCATACTGATAACTAATGCTTGCACCACCATTGGTCATTGATGTTCTGTTATCCGCATTATCATACCCATAATCTATTGTTCCGGAATCATTGCTAGCTCTTATAAGGCGGTTAATCGCATCATAGGTATAATCTGTTGTGTCTAAACTATCGCTCTTCGTTGTCATATTGCCTACGCCATCACGAGTGTACCCGATATGTCCTCTATCTGGATGCGTTTCTCCAACAAGAAAGTTCTTTAAATTATAGGTAAATGTTCGTTGGGTAACACCAGGTTGGTTTATGGTAAGAAGGCTTCCTAACATATTGTAGGTATAACTCGTTGTGTTATTGATTGCATCTTTGACGCTCATTAAGAATTTTTCATCAGGATTTCCAAATGCATTATAAGTCAAGGTTGTCTGCTTGCCAATTTCATCTGTTATCGCTACGTTGCTATTTGAATACGCGTAATCAATTGTCTGATTATCTTTGTGTACAACATTATCTATTCTTTCAAAGAAATCATAGTTAACCGTATCGCCTACATTAGACCCAGAAGAAAGTTTTGGTCCATACGCTCTATATCCAATACTGGTTGAAATGCCTTTGCTATCGCTGGTGCCTGTCTGGCGTCCAAAACCATCATACGACGTAGTTATTGAATATCCACCTCGTGTTTGTGTTTTGGAAGAATGATTTGAAGGATATGAGATTGCCGTGTAGTTACCAATAGGCGGCGATATTCTGGTGAGTCTAAGATTGCCATCATATGTATAGGATGTCTGGAATCCTTTTCCATTCGTTTCACTGGCAATAGTTCCATCAGAGTTAATTATCCTGGTAATAGCATAAATGGGATTTTGTTTTTTGGATATCCTTCCATAACTCCAATCAAAAGATGTCGTATGATTGTTCGCATCTCTGACCGTATCAAGGTTACCTGATCCATCATAGGTGAAATATGTGGGAACACCATTTTTGGTAATTTGGGTGACATTGCCGTTTGTGTCATAGGCATAGTCAGTTGAGAAAGACTCTGAAAAACTACCCGATATCGTTACAACATCTGGCGTATTTGCGATAATATTTTTTGATGTGTTATACCAGTAGCTAAGAGAGGTATTCCGGTTCACGTCTCCGGTTTCCGCAATGCTGGTCGGATTGTCATAAGAATCATAATTACTGTATGTCGTGGTATAGGTCTTGCCGTCTCGAGTAATGCTTTTTGACGATTGACGAGGGACATAAATAGCAGCATCGTATATAAATCCGCCTGTGCCGTTCCAGCCTGAATTGCTGATTCTATCGTTTGAAATTGATCCGCTCGCCACCCATGCATAGGATTCACTTAAACTTGCAGAACCGGAAATCTGTTTGCTGATTGGCAAACCGATTTTCCACACATTACCGCATGACCCTTGACGGCTCGGGCAACTGCTTGCCCAACTATGGAACTTATGCGTTTCTGTGACACCATTCGGAGCAGTAATAGTCGTAGTAGCTGGGGAAGCGTTGGAATTATATGAATAAGACCAAGTGCCAGATGGAATTCCTCTGCCTCCCGTTGTTCGTTGAGTTACAACGCTAAACTTGACATTTGTTACTTTACCTGTATCAAACGGAATATCACTAAACGTATATGTTATTGTCCCACCGGAAGGATAGGTCAATGTTTGTAGTTCATGGTTTGTTGAATTATAGGAATACTGCCAGGAATTACCAACAGGCGGTTGAGCAGTGCTGAGATAGTTTTCTGGATTAACATATTGATGAGAATAGGTCATAAGCCTTTGATAGCTAAGATCAATATGTGCCAACATGCGCAGATTATTTCTGATTTCATACGTATAAGTAATCGTTCGACCCGTGCTGTCCGTTATTGAGGTAAGGTATGAGTATGTGTCGTTTTGGTATCGTGTGTAGTTTATCGAGATCGATGCTGTATTTGCTGCGTTACGAATATTCGTAACCTGGGCGACCTGAACATTGTCATACGTCGTGTATCCAGGACCAGCAGGATTGTATCTAAAGGTATAAACTGTACCGTCTGTCAAGGTTAATTCCCACGTACCGTTGGTATTAATATATTTGTATATCCAGCGCTCTTTGCTGATAAATGTATTTTGTTGTCCGGGTACTTTAAATAATGGATGCTGTGACCCATCCGGCATTTCAACAATCGGATTATTTGTTAAATATTGGTTGGAGCTGTCGCCACCAAAGGGATTTTTTACGATTCCCATGTGCATGCTCCACCCAATGCCAATCGGACTTCTTTCATTATGTGCTATGAAGCCGGGAAATGATATATCACGTCTTCCCCAGATTGCACTGTTATAACTACGCATGATTTTGAGACTAAGTCCACCATTCTGCGGCAATTGAAAATCTGTATGCACCAGCTTCAAGTTTCCCGAGAATGGATCGACATTCTCCTGCACCGAATGAGTTTGCGGGGCACTCAATGACTCCTGCATTTGACTATAAAAAAAATCTTTTGATGGATCATCAGCATAGAGAAGTGGAATTGATGAAAAAAGAAAAGAGAAAATGACAAAAATTATTTTGATGGTTCTTATAATCATTGTGTCCCCCTCGGGAGTTGAAATTTTTTGTATTTGCTTTTATGTTATCGGGCTTCACTCGTTCAGTCCAAACCGCAAACTACTGGGAATGATTGATACCCATTCCTTGCAAGCGATACATAGCCGCATCTCGTATTTTTTTACTGGGATCATGATTTTTAATATATTCTAATTTTGATAGTGTCTCTGCATTTTCGAAAGCCCCGAGATAAGTCACAACAGCCCACCGAATTCGTTCATCCGGAGAATCTGAAAGGTTTACAATTTGATTAAATCGTTTATTGCTGGCAATAAGGCCTAGATGAAATATTGCTAAAGCCTTAATTGAATCATTGTTGGTTTCAAGAGATTCAAGAAATAGCTTCTCAGCTATATTTTTATCTGCTTTTATCAAACCAAGGGCAGCTGCATGCCGTTCCTTTTCAGTAGCATTGAAGTTTTTGTAAGTTTTGGTCATTTCCGGGATTACTTCATAAGCTATGGACTCAATTTTTTCGTGGACATCCATAATCTCGCCGCCCACTTCAGTATTATTCAATCTCCATAAATAATAGTAATAACGAGCAGGATAAATAACACTATGCATTGCAATCATCACAACTGCTACTATAAAAATTACTATAAGTATTCGCATCAATTTTTTCATGTTAAAACCTTAATTGTCATTTGATGGATATATATAGCGGCGTACAATTGGGTCCACACCAAATTGAGTTGTAACATCTTTAAGTGAATTTTTTTTAACTCCTTCACTTTTATTTTGATAAACAACATTTCCTTCTCCAACATATATTGCAGAATGATGAATTTTGCCCCCATACCACACGACAATATCGCCTGTCTGGACTTCGCTTATAGGAAGATAGGCAAGTTCTGCCCTCATAAAATTAGGATCTGCAAGCTGTGCAACGACAGGTGCAATTTCTCCATATGTCCCTACCCATTTTGACCACCAACTGATTTTACTTGAATCATATGGAAAAGAAGCTATGTCCGGATCACCAAATGCATGAGCAGCAGCTGCAAACTCACTACAACGCCAACCAGTCTTTGTGTTAAATATTCTTGAGAAAAAACTCCCTTTCCAAACAGCTTTATTGTTTAATTGGTCAACTGCCCAAGCTGCCCTATCTTCTGGAGATAATCCATCGAGATCAATAAAACGATAAGGATTATTTAGTGAATATGAATATCTATTCAAAAATTGGGGATTCAGAAGCATTTTTACATTCACCATCCCAGTCACGGTATTTACAGCTCCTATGGCATCCGGTGAAGTAAATCTTCCCACCCCTGCATCCATATATCTTGCACCAAAATAATACAGGTCTGATTCGGTGTCTTTTTCTTTTCCCACGAACATCTTGTTATTTTTCACTGTTTGAGTGCCAAGACTTTCTTCTCCAAAAGGCAGATAGTCTGCTCGCCATACGACGGTTCCTGTTGAATCACTCATAACGAGCGGAGTTCCTGCAGGATCGGTGTGGTAGAAATAGACTTTTTCACTGCTTAGTCCTAGGCCCGATTGAAATAAAATGAGCATGGTTGTAACGATTGCAGTTTTCAAAAATTTATTCATATGCATGCCCAACAAAATCCCAACTGTCGCTCCCAGCAACCGTGAGTTGGATTGATGAAAAAAGAAACGAGAAAACCATAGACATTATCTTAATTGTTCTTATAATCATTGTATCCCCCTTCGGGAAGTTGAAGCATTGAAGATTAAGTTTGATAATTTCTTCTATACATTTCATATTCTACAAGGATGACACTGCACTTCGCATTATTTAATCTCAGCAAATAAAAAAGTGATAATAATTGACGCATTGTTATAACTTCGCAATTACAGGCCTTCGCTTGTCAGCAATATTTTATGAAGACTATATGTATTCATACAATTTATTTATGCCTACTTGCATCGCTTCATGCGCATAAACCAGTAAACCGCAATCTGTACCAGCATAATCACAAACGAATAAAAACAAAGTGTTATTAATACAAATACTTCATATCCCATAGAATGAACCGCATTACCGAAGCTGTTAAACAGAGTGAAGATATAGAAACTCGGTGCTAAAAGCATTTGATTTATAGCACCTATAATGTTTGCATCAGCATCAAATGGTGCCGTAACTATAATTGCCAAGCCTAATAGCAATGTTAGAGACAGATTTAGTTTTAGCTTACAAATTAATTCTTGCTTATTGCATAATGCCATTGTATTGTTTCCTCATCAGCTCAACGGCTTCGCGCATATACTTTTGGTCTGACACAAGTTTGGTAATCGATTCCTTTTTAATATGATTAAACGCATCTAAATCCCATTTACCGGTCCATACCTGCATCCCGGCATGAGAAGGTGATGTCGAATCCATAAACGGGTGAAAAGCCATACCCAATGCAAAATAGGCATCATATTCGTTGCCTTCCGCCAAATTTTTTTTAAAAAGAGCAATTTGTTCACTTATATAGGCATTCATTTGACGAATTGCTTCTGACTTATCTTTATTGGGGCCTTCCGCGGAAGCCATCGCATGCATGTGGGTATATTCTTGAGTCTGATATTTCCCGGAGTCTGCATTGGCGCTTCCAGCCCTCATAGCCTGAATTTGTTCTTGTGTCAATTCGTATTTACCGTTAGAAAAAGCTTGCATTATCATCGCAGTATGAACTATCTCAGGCCATTTGCCTTGCGCATCGAAAAATTTATATGGATTATTCATCGCATAAGCATAAACATTTATACTCTGCGGGTTCAAAAGCATTCTTACGTTCAACATCCCAGTCACGGCATTTACAGCTCTTACTGGATCCGTGGAAGCAAACCGTCCTATCCCGTCATCCATATACCTTGCGCCGAAATAGTAAAGCCCGGATTCACTGTCTTTCTCTTTTCCCACGAACATCTTGTTGTTTTTCACTGTTTGAGTGCCAAGACTTTCTTCTCCAAAAGGCAGATAGTCTGCTCGCCATACGACGGTTCCTGTTGAATCACTCATAACGAGCGGAGTTCCTGCAGGATCGGTGTAGTAGAAATAGACTTTTTCACTGCCTAATCCTAGTTCCGATTGAAATAAAATGAGCATGGTTGTAACGATTGCAGTTTTCAACAGATTATTCATAGAGTAAACCTCCGTTAAACATGCACAAAAAGTTCAGCTACAAGTTTTCTAAAACAAATTCAAGGGGAAAATTTTTGGCAGGCAATACAGGTGATACGAATACACAACGCTATTGATGATAGTGAGATGATTATAGTTATATTGGGTTATTAGTCAATACCCACTATTGGGTATTTTTTGGGTATGTCAAAAAGATGACTAACGATTGTTTACAAGGAGTTATATTTTTATGTTTATGTACATGAATGAGTGGGGGGGAAGAGATGAAATTCAAATCACAAATTCAAATTACAAATAAGTTCCAATTACTAAAATAGCAAAGCAAAAGAGGCACTTTGCTTACAATATCAACCTTCCTTGAATCCGGATAGGACAAAAACACCTTGACTTACTACGGTGACTGCCTTATAAATAAAAACATGAGAATACTCTACGATACCAAAACCCCGTTGAAACGTGAATATCTGCTTTATACGGATGCAATTGCGTTCTATAAGAAAACCCTTCGCGAGCTTGAGCAAAAGCATCACCTCAGCACGCACGTGTTTTTAAAACGCTTCGAGTCTGGCCAGCTCGGTGATGACGCCGATTACTTTGATTGGTATGCCTTTGCAAAGCTCTTGTCCCAATGGCAGCAGGCACAATCGGCAATAAAGGCCGCCGTTCGGTAATGCAAAAATTTGTCGAACAGTTTGAAAAAACCGTCAACGCCAGCCCCATTGTTCTTTCCTCTTCCATCGAAAAACAATTTGGTCCCTCGGGCTCAACTGTCTATGTGAAAGGAAGCCTACGTTTCATAAATGCT
>Ga0265297_10001358_pt1 | contig 58288 bp, 38 predicted proteins | sample Munlanlwell13791_FD_192502 | JGI IMG/M metagenome (GOLD analysis project Ga0265297, IMG submission 192502) | Leachate microbial communities from a municipal landfill in Southern Ontario, Canada - Leachate well 137-91 | ecosystem: Engineered > Solid waste > Landfill > Unclassified | place...
CGCTGATTGGCTCTCATTTTCGGGAATAAGGGCGTCCCAATGGGACGCCCTTATCATTAGTGGTTCCAGAAATTGGGGGTATTGGATCGGCCATGCCATCACGGAACAGACGCTCACTGGCTGCTTCTGGAGAGAGAGTCAATTCCTACCGCGAAAAACCCCGCAATAATGGAACGACCCCTGTTGTCGACAGTACTATATTGCCGAGAGCCCTTTCAAAGAGGGCTGGAGCGGTTTTTTGGCCCTGCGCCGCGTCGCAACCGGTATGCTGTGGAGACGCCGTAACCATACGCTTAAGGGGTGTACTATGTTCAGGAACCTTTTCGTCGGATCGCTGCTTTTCCTTGCCGCTTTACTGTGCTTCTCGCCGTACGCGAAGGCTGGCGCTTCTGACTTCAACGAGAACTGGGACAGCGGATACAGCTACGGTCAGATGATGACCTCTTCGAGTACACCATGGTCTTTCTCATGTCCATCCGGAGTCTGCGGCTGTTCTTACGCGGGAAGCGTTGACGGCTACAACTACAGTTCCTCTCAACTGGCGGGTCACATGGGTTGCCCGTATGGAAACTACTCCGGCTGGGGTGGCTATTACGACTGGTACATGAGCCGCACTTGGTCGAATCCGACTTTTGCCCCCGGGACGCTCAAGTTCTGGTACTACTTGAGCGACGCCAGTCTCGACATCCAATACACGCCGGATGGCTATAACTGGTACATAGCAGCCTATATCTACAGCTATCCGACGTATGATTACGGTTCAACCACGTCGGTCAGCATTCCGTCTGGCACCTTGGGAATTCGTTTCCACACTTACTGCTACTCTTACGCGTACTACTACGGCGCCTGGATCGACGACATCAAGTTCACAGTTCCCTGGGTGGAAATAGCTTCCATCACCGGTTACAACGCGACCGACATCAACGCGGGCATCCTGAATCTCACAGCGACTACGACCACCGTTTTTACAGGCGTGGACAAGGTCGAGTGGCAGTACAAGAAGAGCACCGACACGCTGTGGAGCGCGACGACGACTGATAACACTCCTGTGAACGGGTTCACCTATACGTTGGACACGGGGACCATTACCGACAGCTCATTCCAAGTTCGGGCGCGGGCTTACGATGACGGCAACTATGGAGATTGGTTCATCGCCGTAATCCAGGTGCAGAACCTCGGTTCGGTGACATTGACTCCTCCCAGTCCGACTGGAGGGGACACAATAATGACTCTGTCGTACACTCGACAGTTGGTCGACGCATGGTTCCCCGCGAACAAGTGGGTGCATTCGAGCTTCTACTGCAGCAGCAGCTATTACTGGACCGTTGACGTGGCTAATCCGATTCCCTACAGCGGTACGGCTACAAAGGTGCAGTCGAACTTCTACCAGACCTTCACCGAATACAACGGTTGCTCCAACTACAATTCGTGGAAGCTGAAGCTGTTTTCCGGTTCGGGCGGCAGTTTCACCGAAGTGGCAACGTCCCAGTCGATAAACGCGGAAAGCGGCTTGAAGGAGTATGATCTGTCCGGCTCTACATTCACGAACCTGGCCAAGAACCTGTTGCTCGGCCAGGAAGCAGGATATTGGGCATGTTACAACGCAGGCAATTGGTCCGGCGGCAATTCGCAGAACTGCTGGTACAAGTACTATACCAGTTCGGGTTGGTCCGGGCCCTACACATACTACATTGTGCCTTTGCGCATCAAGATGAAGAGCTATGGCTCCGACATCGATCAGGTGTCATTCCAGTATTCCGCCGACGGCAGCCCTTGGGTTTCCCTTGGCAACAACCAGATCGTAAAGGTCTCCGGTCAGGACAAGTACACAATCAACTGGGCCTCCTGGGCAGTTGACAGCAGCAACGTCAGTTTCAGGGTCCGCCTGCACTACGGGCCAGTGTGGAGCGGGACGTATACCTTTGGACCGTATCCAGTGCGCAACAGGATTGACCTGACCTACAACATCGCGAAGAGCCCCAGCGCGCCCGGGAGTTTCACACCGGTTGCGGGCACGCAGTTGACGATAGGCTCCACGGCCACGACGGTTCCCTATTCCACGAATACAGGCTACTACGGGACATTCACGATTTCCGCCCCGCAATACATCATGGATGTGGGCGGAACTCAGTGGCGATTTGACTACTGGAGCGATGGCGGCGGGATAACCCACGAAATGCAGGTCCTGCCGAAGATGACCGGGACAATTACAGCCTTCTATGCGAGACAGGTCTACTTCGCAGTGGACTCAATTGTCAGCAATTACGTGGCGCCCCCGGCGGGGTACTACGAGCCCGGAACCTTGATTCAGATACAGGTTCCGCAGTACAGCAACGTGGATTCTGTCACGAGATACCGCTACGTGTCGATGGACATTCCCTCGATCAGCATAAACACGACCGAGACATGGTACAGCTTCAATCTGCCAGCCAGAACGATTGTGACCCTGAACTGGCAGTTGGAGTACTACTTCACGGTTCAGAACGACAAGGGAGTCGGCACCGGCACCGCAAACGGGTGGTACTCTGACGGTGCTACCGTCAGCTACTCCGTGGCGCAGACCCTTGACAATGGCACAGGCGCGCGGTTTGACAACCGCGGGTACAACATCAACAGCGCGTTCGGCGCCGCAAGCCGCAGCTATACTGGTACGCTCACACAGCCGATAACGATCCAGTGGATCTGGCAGCAGCAATATAACGTGGTAGTTTCGAGCAACGTCGGCACGACCACACCGGCGTCGGGCTGGTATGATGCGGGAACGGTGCTCAGCTTGAACTCCATAGTACCGGGCAGCACATCCACGGTGTCGATGACGTTCAACGGCTGGGCGGGCAGCGGAACGGGGTCGGTCACGACAAGTGGCGGAAGCCCGGCCGTTCCGATAACCGTGAACGGATACATTACCGAGGTCGGAACCTGGACGGTATCGTTCAAACTCGACCTCATCGCTGTTAACGGACTCGGTTCGTTCTCGCCGGATGCCACAGGCTGGTACCCGGCCGGCACGATGGTCACGATAAACATAGTATCTCCGACTTCACCGACCGGTTCACGTTACGTACCGCAGTGGATAGGCGAAGGCAACGGAGCATTTTCCTCAATCGCGGCACCTGATGTACCGGTGTCCGTGACGGTGAAGATGGACAACCCGATCAAGGAATCAGTGCAGTGGCACCTGCAGCACTCACTGACGATCGAGAACCCTGATGGCTACGGGACGCAGAACCCGGCCGCAGGCGTTTACTGGCACATGAACGGTGATAAGATAAGTGGCGTGTGCCAATACATCGTCGGCAGCAAGATGTGCGACGGGTACTACGGCACCGGCTCGATAACCAACGGCACTAAGCCGTACTTCTCGGGCTTCATCACAGCGCCGACGCTGGTTCGGTGGGCCTGGAGGGACAGGCCGACCGCTGGCGATCAAAGTTGGAACACGTCGGAACTCATCATCAACATCGACACTCCTTCCCAGATGTCTGCCTCCCGCGACACAGCGGGTCATCCTGTAGTTGCTTATTACGACAAGACCTATCACGCGATCAAGATCGCAGTCAAGGACGAAAGCGGTTGGACCGTCAGCACATTCCGCGAGAACGTCTCTTACCTCAACTGGCTGGACCTGTATGTTGACACCGCGAACAACCCCCATATCACCTGCTACGCAGTACAGGACAGGATTCTCCGTTATTACGGAGCGTTCGAGACGGTAAAGGTGGAGTTCTCGCCGGTGACACCGGACGTCATCCAGACAGTGGGCGATTCCGGTCGCAATCCGCACATTGCCGTCAACACGATGGGCGATGTCTTTATCTCGTTCTACGACATGGCAGAGAACGCGCTAAAGGTTGTCTCGCGCATGCACGATTCGAGCGACTGGTCAGCGGAAACGGTGGATTCCGAAGGTAACCCTGGAATGTTCAACGCTATCGCAATTCGTGAAATAGACGGGATGCCAGTCATTGCCTACCACTCGCTGACTCTCCGCAGGCTCATGTATGCCGAGAGCAGCGAAGGCGGATGGGTGCTGAGCATTGTTGACGACGATGGTGCACAGGGCTTCTACCCCTCGCTGGCCTTGTCTCCGGACGGCACTCCTATGATCGCATACCAGGACGTTACTGACAGCAACAAGATGCACCTGAAGTTCGCAACCCGCGTTGGCGATCAGTGGAGCACCGCGCTTGTCGATTCAACGGATCGCTGCGGTTTCAACACCTCAATCGTTGCCGATGAGAACGGGGTCATCCATATCGGTCACCACGACGAGCACAACTTGAGATATGCTCGTTTTAATGGTTCAGCCTGGGAAACCATGGCTCTCGGTGGAACGAACGTAGTTGGAAACACTGCGGTCGTGCTGGGAACGAACGGCTATCCGCAGCTTGTCTACCTCGATGGAGGGAAGATCACCACGATTTCCGCGAAGAGTAGCACCGGGAGTGGCGGAGATGGCGGAGATGGCGGCGACGGCGGGACAACACCGACAACCAGCGGAGGCGGCGGATGCTTTGTGGCAACGGCTGCCTTTGGCTCGCTTGCAGCCTCTGAAGTCAACGCACTGACTTCTTGCAGAGATGCCGTGGTTGCTGGTTCAGAATCCGGCGCGGCCCTCGTAAGAGCCTATTACACCGTAGCCCCGAGCGCTGCGGACTCAATCCGCGCAAACGGCGCAATCAAGGCCTTCGTAAGAAGCCTGCTCGATTAGCCAACTTCTGGGCACGAACAGATATTAAGGGCGCTCCGTCGGGGCGCCCTTTTTCATTCCGGATCGGGAATTGCGGAATCGGGAACATCGCAGGACCTGATCTGCCAACTCAGTCTCCCTCCAACACCAATGTGAACAGCGTTTGAGTGAAGAGCGACTCGGCAGATGGCGCATCCGGCCGATCCGAAGAGCACTTGGCAAGGCCACGAAAAAACTCTTGACTTTTCCCCTCTGTCGCACTATATTCCGCAACGATAGCCAGAACGCAGTATCAATAAGGAGCGAGGCATGTTCAAAAATGCAGTGGTTGGATTCTCCCTTGTCGTGGCCGCACTGCTGGGCTTTACGCGGAGCGCGAACGCTGCAAGTTCCTGGGACGTCAGCGAGAAATGGGATAGCGGTTACAGCAACGGCCAGGCGATCTACAGCTACTCGACGCCATGGTCATCCTACACCACCTACAGCGGCTACCCGATGTACAACTCCAGAAGCGCGGACGTTGACAGCTACTACTACTCATCGTCTTCGTACGCGGCGCATATCGGGTGTCCGTATGGCTATTACATGTACACAGGCTTCTACGACTGCTACCTGATCTATACTTGGTCATCACCGACGCTTGCAGCCGGTACGCTGACATTCTGGTACTACGTGAGATACTCGAGCCTCGACGTCCAATACACGACCGATGGCTCAACCTGGTACACTGCCGCCACCCAGGCAAATTACTACTCCTACGTGTACGGCGCAAACACCTCTGTCACAATTCCCGCCGGAGCCAGGGCGATTCGCTTTCACAGCTACGCCTATCTGTACTACTACTACTATGGGGTGTGGATAGACAACGTCAAGTACGTGATGCCATGGATCGACGTCAATTCCATCAGCGGATACAACAGCACGGACATCAATGCGGGCGTACTCAGTCTTACTGCCAACGTCACTTCAGTGCTGACCGGTGTCGACTTTGTCGAGTGGCAATACAGGAAGAGCACGGACACTCTATGGAGTGACGCGACTACCGACAACACCCCTGAAGATGGCTTTACATGCGCGCTCGACACATCTGGCATTACAGACAACGCATTTCAGGTGCAAGCCCGAGGCTACGATGACGGCAACTATGGCGAATGGGCGGGAACAACGATGCAGGTCCAGAATTTCGCCTCGGTTGCCCTATCATCGCCTGATGTCGGGGGTGGAGATACTGCAATGACCCTTTCGTATGTCCGAACACTTGTGGATGTGTGGCATCCCGCGAATCAGTGGACTCATACAAGACTGTATAGCACCAGCAGCAACTACTCGGCGGTTGACGTATCGAAGCCAATCCCTTACAGCGGTACCGCTACGAAGGTTCAGACGAACTTCTCATACACATACTCCTCCAGCTACAACAACTGGGCTCTGAAGCTTTACTCCGGGTCAGCGGGGAGCTTCACGGAAGTGGCCTCCTCCAATACAATAACTGCCGAAATAGGGCTCAAGGAATACGATCTCTCCAGCACCACTTTTTCGAACCTGTCGAAGAACCTGCTGCTGGGGATATACGGTGGGCGCTGGATGATGTACGATCCGTCCGGATACTTCACAGGCAATACGCAGAGCTGCTATTACAAGTCCAGCACGACCTGGTATGGGCCGTATACGACCTACAAGGTGCCTTTGCGAATTAAGATGAGTAGCTACGGCGCAGATGTGGATCAAGTCTCATTCCAGTACCGGGCGGACGGTGGTCCATGGATTTCGCTGGGCAACAGCCAGATCGTCAAGATTGCCAGTTTGGACAAGTTCGCCATCAATTGGGCTTCCTGGGCTGTCGACAGTGACGAGGTGGAATTCAGGGCTCGATTCCATTATGGCCCCGTCTGGAGTGGAACGTATACATTCGGTCCGTATGCCGTGCATAACCGGATCGATCTGACGTACAACATCGCTAAGAGTCCTGGCGCCCCGGGCATGCTGAATCCGGTCTCGGACACAGAATTGACAATCGACGCGCTCCCCCGGACAGTGCCCTATTCCGCAGACACGACCTACTACGGGGCGTTTACCATAGACGCTCCACAATACATCTCTGACATAGATGGCACACAATGGCGATTTGACTATTGGAGCGATGGCGGAGCCATGAGCCACGAAATGCAGGTGCTTCCGAGGATGAACACGGTGATCACGGCGTTCTACGCGAGGCAGACTTACTTTGGCGTTGACTCATACGTGAGCGATTTCGTCGCACCTCCTGCGGGCTACTACGAGCCCGGGACGTTGATTCAGGTGCAAGTTCCCAAATACAGTTACGTGTCCTCGGACACAAGATACCTCTTCGTTTCGATGGAAATGCCTACATTGAACGTCACTACCACAGAGAAGTGGTACACGTTCAACCTGACGGCCAGGACGATCGTCACCTTGAACTGGCAACTCGAGTACTACTTTGCAGTTCAGAACGACAAGGGAGTCGGCACCGGCACCGCAAACGGGTGGTATTCTGAGGGAACGGCCGTCAGCTACTCGGTTGCATCGACGCTCGACAATGGCGCAGGCGCACGGTTAGACAATCGGGGCTACAACCTGAACGGTGCATTCGGCGCCGCGAGCGGCAGCTACTCCGCGCCATTGAGTTGCCCAATCGTGATCCAGTGGATCTGGCAGCAGCAGTACAATGTCTTGATTTCGAGCAATGTTGGCACGAGTATACCGGCTTCAGGCTGGTACGATGCAGGAACGACGCTGAGCTTGAATTCCATCGTGCCAGGGAGCACTTCCACGGTATCGACTGTCTTCAATGGATGGTCAGGAACTGGCACAGGCGCAGTAACTACCGCTGGTGGTAGTCCTGCAATACAGATGACGGTGAACGGATGTATCACGGAAGTAGGCACTTGGAGCGTTTCATACAAGCTCGACCTCATCGCTGTAAACGGCCTCGGAGGCTTCATGCCGGATGCCACGGGCTGGTATCCTGCGGGAGCAATGGTCACGATCAACATCGTTTCCCCAAGTGCGACATCGGGTTCGCGTTACATTCCGCAGTGGATAGGCGAAGGCAATGGAGCTTTGTCCTCGATCGCGGCTCCGGACGTTCCGGCATCCGTGACGGTGAAGATGGATAACCCGATCAAGGAGTCAGTGCAGTGGCACCTGCAGCACTCACTGACGATCGAAAATCCCGATGGCTTTGGAACGCAGAATCCTGCTGTCGGAACATACTGGCTCTTCAACGGCTCCAGGGCCAGCGGAGTATGTCAGTACATAGTCGGGGACAAACTGTGCGATGGCTACTTCGGCTCCGGCTCCACAGTTTCGGGTTCCAAGCCGTACTTCTCATGCTTCATCACGGCACCGTCTCTGGTACGTTGGGTATGGAAGGACAAGCCGCCTATTGGTGAGCAGAGCTGGAACACATCAGACCTCATTGTCTCCGTGGGTTCGCCGAGTCATATGGCTGCTTCCCGCGACACATCCGGACATCCGGTTGTGGCTTACTACGATGCTGAGGCGAAGGCAATCATGATAGCTGTCAAGGGCGATAGCTCCTGGGCGGTAAGCACTCTTTGCGATGGCGTCGATAACCTGGACTGGCTCGATCTGTATGTCGACAGTGCGAACAATCCACATGTCACCTACTACGCCATTTCCGACAGGATCCTACACTATGTTGGTGCCTTCGAAGAAGCCAAGACTGACTCATTGACAGGTCTCGCGGATGTCATACAGACCGATGGCGACTCCGGGCGCAATCCGCACATCGCTGTCAATACGATGGGCGATGTTTTCATCGCGTTCTACGACATGTCCGAGAACGCACTGAAAGTAGCCTCTCGGGCCCATGACGAGACCATTTGGACCGAAGAGACAGTTGACTCAGAAGGCAATCCCGGGCTATTCAACGCAATCGCGATCCGCGAAATAGACGGAATGCCGGTAATCGCATACCACTCGCTTACGTTGCGCCGTCTGATGTACGCGGAAAGCACCGAGGGTGGATGGCAGTTGAGCGTTGTTGACTCGGATGGTGATCAGGGATTCTATCCCTCACTTGCTCTGACGCCCGATGGCGTGCCGATGATTGCCTATCAGGACGGGACCGACGGCAACAACCTGCATTTGAAGTTCGCAACCCGGAGCGGCGGGCAATGGTTCACGGTTCTTGTTGACTCAACTGCGGGCTGCGGTTTCAATACGTCTATCGCTGTTGACCCGATCGGGGTGATCCATATCGGGCATCATAATCTCGGCAATCTCAGATACGCCCGCTACGACGGCGCATCCTGGGAACTCTCTTCTCTGGGAGGTAACAGAGTTATTGGCGACACGGCAGTTGTGCTGGGTTCCAACGACTATCCGCAGGTGGTCTACCTTGACGAAGGCAAGATCGCTACGGTTGCCGCGAAGGGCGGCGCAAGTGGCGGCGATGACGGTGATGGTGGCGACGGCGACGGAACAACCCCGACGACCAGCGGTGGCGGCGGCGGATGCTTCGTGGCAACGGCGGCCTTTGGCACGCTTTCAGCCTCTGAAGTCAACGCACTGACTTCTTGCAGGGACGCCGTAGTTGCCGGTTCTGGATCCGGCTCTGCCCTCGTAAGAGGCTATTACGCCGTAGCTCCGAGCGCTGCGGATCCGCTCCGCTCAAGCAGCGCAATCAGGGCTGTCGTACGAAGCTTGCTCGATTAGCTTGCGCGTTCGGATCTGACCTGATTGGTGGGGCGGCCCTTTGGGACGCCCCATTCTTCGTCTCCGGCAATGCGCGTTCTCACAAGTACGGGGAACTTGCCGCTCGTTACAATGGGCGGTTTGACCTACTGCAATGAGGCCCGAGCCAAAAGAACCTGCGAGATTTGTGAAACGCTCCCGGTACCGCGCAACGCCATAGGCTGCACCACGTTCCATCAGATTGTCCAAGGGCGAAAAGTCTTGACTTTTGCATTGGTGCCATTATAGTACGCGTGGATAATGAGAATCCCAACGCAGAAGGGGTGTGCCATGCTCAGGAACGTCGCTGTCGGATTGCTGCTTTTCCTGGCTGCTTTACTGTGCTTCTCGCCGTACGCGAAGGCCGGTGCATCAGACTTTACCGAGAATTTCGACGGCGGAAGCTACTACTACGGCCAGATGATGACTCCCAGCGATTCGCCTTGGGCTTTCACAAATGATGAAGGCATCTGCTGTGGCGGTTCGTACGGCGGTAGCGTTGACGGCTACAACTACAGTTCGTCCCAGTTGGCTGGCCATTTGGGTGTGCCCTACGGGAATTACGCTTACTATTACTATGGCAACTGGTATATGGCCCGCACATGGTCCAATGCCACCTTTGCCCCCGGGACGCTCAAGTTCTGGTACTACCTGTACGACGCCAGTCTCGACGTCCAATACACACCGGACGGCTACAACTGGTATACTGCGGCATATGTCTACAGCTATAACACGTACGTGTACGGCGCAACCACATCGGTCACTATTCCTTCCGGCAGCAAAGGGATTCGATTCCACACCTACTGCTACTCTTACTACTACTGGTACGGCGCCTGGATCGACGACATCAAGTTCACCGTCCCCTGGGTGGAAGTGGCCGACATCACCGGCTACAACAAGACCGATATCAACGCGGGCGTCCTTAACCTCACAGCTACAACCACCACCGTTTTCACCGGCGTGGACAGGGTCGAGTGGCAGTACAAGAAGAGCACCGACACGCTGTGGAGCGCGACGACGACAGACAACACCCCTGCGAACGGATTCACGTATTCGCTCGATACCGGGACCACGACAGATGGCGCATTTCAGGTTCGAGCGCGAGCCTACGATGACGGAAACTACGGGGACTGGTTCATCGCGACGATGAGTCTACAAAACCTTGGCTCGGTTACCTTGACGCCACCCAGTCCGACTGGTGGCGATACGATTATGACTCTGTCGTACACTCGACAGTTGGTCGACACTTGGTATCCTGCGAACCAGTGGAACAACTCCTCCCAGTATTGCAGCAGCGGAATGTACTGGACCGTTGACGTGGCCAACACGATTCCCTACAGCGGGACTGCTACGAAAGTGCAGTCCAATTTCTCCTACATCCATAATTGCTCAAGCTACAACTACTGGAAGCTGAAACTCTTCTCAGGCTCCGCAGGCAGCTTTACTGAGGTCGCCACTTCCCAGTCGATATATGCGGAAATCGGCCTGAAGGAGTATGACCTCTCCAGTTCCACCTTCTCCAATCTTTCCAAGAACCTCCTCCTCGGTCAGGAAAATGGCTACTGGGGTTGCTACAACGCAGGCAACTGGTCCGGCAACACCCAAAGCTGCTGGTACAAGTACGCTTACAACACCTACTGGTACGGACCGTACTCTCAGTATATTGTGCCTTTGCGCATAAAGATGAAGAGCTATGGATCCGACATTGACCAGGTGTCATTCCAGTATTCCGCCGACGGCGGCCCCTGGGTATCGCTTGGCAACAACCAGATCGTAAAGGTCGCAGGGCAAGACAAATACACAATCAACTGGGCCTCCTGGGCAGTTGACAGCAACAACGTCAGTTTCAGGACACGCCTGCACTACGGGCCGGTGTGGAGCGGAACATATACTTTCGGGCCGTACCCCGTGCGCAACAGGATTGACCTGACCTACAATGTCGCAAAGAGCCCCAGCGCACCCGGAAGCTTCATACCGGTTGCGGGCACGCAGTTGACGATAGGCTCCACGGCCACGACGGTTCCCTATTCCACGAACACAGGCTACTACGGGACATTCACGATTTCCGCCCCGCAATACATAATGGATGTGGGCGGGACTCAGTGGCGGTTTGACTACTGGAGCGATGGCGGCGGGATAACACACGAGATGCAGATCCTGCCGAAGATGGCCGGGACAATTACAGCCTTCTATGCGAGGCAGGTCTACTTTGCGGTTGACTCAATTGTCAGCAATTACGTGGCGCCCCCGGCGGGGTACTACGAGCCCGGAACCTTGATTCAGATACAGGTTCCGCAGTACAGCAACGTGGATTCGGTCACGAGATACCGCTATGTGTCGATGGACATTCCCTCGATCAGCATAAACACGACCGAGACATGGTACAGCTTCAATCTGCCAGCCAGAACGATTGTGGCCCTGAACTGGCAGTTGGAGTACTACTTCACGGTTCAGAACGACAAGGGAGTCGGTACCGGCACCGCAAACGGATGGTTCTCTGACGGCGCTACCGTCAGCTACTCCGTGGCGCAGACGCTTGACAATGGCACAGGCGCTCGGTTTGACAACCGCGGGTACAACATCAACAGCGCGTTCGGCGCCGCGAGCCGCAGTTACACGGGCACGCTCACGCAGCCGATAACGATCCAGTGGATCTGGCAGCAGCAGTACAACGTAGTGATATCGAGCAATGTCGGCACGACCACCCCGGCGTCGGGCTGGTATGATGCGGGAACGGTGCTCAGCCTGAACTCCATAGTACCGGGCAGCACATCCACCGTGTCGATGACGTTCAACGGATGGGCAGGCAGCGGAACCGGATCGGTCACGACAAGTGGCGGAAGCCCGGCCGTTCCGATAACCGTGAACGGATACATTACCGAGGTCGGAACCTGGACGGTATCGTTCAAGCTTGATCTCATTGCCGTAAACGGGCTCGGTTCGTTCTCACCGGACGCCACGGGCTGGTATCCCGCGGGAACAACGGTCACGATTAATATCGTTGCCCCAAGTGCGCCAACGGGATCGCGCTACATTCCGCAGTGGATAGGCGAAGGCAACGGAGCGTTTTCCTCAATCGCAGCACCTGATGTACCGGTATCCGTGACGGTGAAGATGGACAACCCGATCAAGGAATCGGTGCAATGGCACCTGCAGCATTCGCTGACGATCGAAAACCCCGATGGCTACGGGACGCAGAACCCGTCCGAAGGTGTTTACTGGCACATGAACGGTGACAAGATAAGTGGCGTGTGCCAATACATCGTTGGCAGCAAGATGTGCGACGGGTACTACGGCACCGGCTCGATAACCAACGGCACTAAGCCGTACTTCTCGGGCTTCATCACAGCGCCGACGCTGGTTCGGTGGGCCTGGAGGGACAGGCCGACCGCTGGCGATCAAAGCTGGAACACGTCGGAGCTAATCATCAACATCGACACTCCTTCCCAGATGTCAGCTTCCCGCGACACGGCGGGTCATCCAGTTGTAGCTTACTACGACAAGACGGCAAAAGAGATCAAGATTGCCGTCAAGGACGAAAGCGGCTGGACGGTGACCACTTTCCGCGACAACATCGAGTACCTCAACTGGCTGGACCTGTATGTTGACACCGCGAACAATCCCCATGTCACATGCTACGCCGTCAGGGACAGGATTCTGCACTATTACGGAGCATTTGAGACGGTAAAGGTGGAGTTCGCTCCTGTGACACCGGACGTCATCCAGACCGTCGGTGACTCAGGGCGCAACCCGCACATTGCCGTCAATACGATGGGCGATGTTTTCATTTCGTTCTACGACATGGCCCTGAACGCACTGAAAGTCGTATACCGAATGCACGGTTCGAGCGACTGGATCATCGAAACGGTTGACGCAGAGGGTAATCCTGGAATGTTCAACGCTATCGCGGTTCGTGAAATCGACGGGATGCCTGTCATTGCCTACCACTCGTTGACTCTCCGCAGGCTTATGTATGCTGAGAGCACAGATGGCGGATGGGTGCTGAGCACGGTTGACGCTGACGGCGCACAGGGCTTCTTTCCCTCACTGGCCCTGGCTCCGGACGGCACGCCGATGATCGCATACCAGGACGTAACGGACAGCAACAAGATGCACTTGAAATTCGCAACCCGCGTGGGCGACCAGTGGAGCACCGCGCTTGTCGATTCAACGGATCGCTGCGGCTTCAACACCTCAATCGCAGCCGACGAGAACGGGGTCATCCATATCGGTCACCACGACGAGCACAACCTGAGATACGCGCGGTTCAATGGCTCCGCATGGGAGACAATGTCCCTCGGTGGCACGAACGTGGTCGGAAACACTGCTGTCGTCCTTGGGGCAAATGGCTATCCGCAAGTAGTCTACTTCGACGGAGGCAAGATCACCACGATCTCGGCTAAGAGCGGGAGCGGTGGCGATGGCGGTGACGGCGGCGATGGTGGTGGCACAACCCCGACAACCAGCGGTGGCGGCGGCGGATGCTTCGTGGCAACGGCAGCCTTTGGCTCGTTTGCAGCCTCCGAAGTCAGCACGTTGACATCCTGCAGGGATGCCGTGGTCTGTGGTTCCGAATCCGGCGCGGCCCTCGTCAGCACCTATTACGCCATGGCTCCGAGTGCTGCGGATTCAATCCGCTCAAGCTTTGCTATCAGGGCTTTCGTGAGGACGCTGCTCAAGTAATTTTTCGGACCAGCATTGACAGAAGGGCGGCGACTTTTGCCGCCCTTCTCTTTTCTGTTGTGGACAACGGGCTTTTCCGGACACGCGTGCCTTGCAGTTTGAGATACTCCACTATAATCGTCACATATGACCAAACAACTTCGCAGGAATTTCGGCGACATCGCACTCGAGAAGAAGTACGTAACAGAGGCAAACCTGAAGACTGCCCTTGAACTGCAGAAGAAGCAGCGCACGGTCGGCAGATACCCCATGATCGGCCTGATTCTGCTCAGGATGGGTGTGATAACCAGTACGCAATTAATCGAGATCATCTGCGAGATGGAGCGCTCCGCCAAACCGGAAGAGGGAAAATGACCAATCCGGTTTCCACTTCGAACTCGACATCTACAGCGCCGCTCGCGAGAGCGGCGCTGTTCTGCATTGTCGTCGGTGCAGTGGTTCTCGGGCTGGCCGCATGGTCGGCGGCTATACCAAGAGCTCAGACCATCAACAAGGCAGAGAGATTCGAAGAGACCCCCGTGCACATGGTGGAATTCCGATCATTCAGTTATTCCGATGAAGCGAAGCAGGGCGGATTGGTCTATTCGCTGAAGGGCGACAGTGCGGAGTTCTTCAACTCGGACCTTCGCGACGTGCGCAATGTCGTTCTCGACTACTATATAGATAAGGCGGGCGACACGTCCAAGATACAGCTCACTGGAGAGCGTGGCGAATATCATCGTCTGGACTCCGTAGCGGAGCTTACCCGCCGCGTCACGATCACCGGAAACGCGAAGATGCCTCAGGGCAGCGGGAGTTGGAAAGTCAACGGATCCGCTTTGAAGGTCAACCTGAAGACCGGGGAGTTTTCACTGTCGGGCTTGTTCGAGGTGCAGTACGGTTCTTACTTTCTCAAAGGAAGCAACTTGTCGGGAAAGCTGAATCCCGCGACCTCTTCACTTTCCGATTTCAAGTGCGAGGCGATAACCGAGAGCGGTTTCAGGTGGAACAAATGACAGCAGCGCGTCTTGTCCTTCTCACCATCGGGCTACTTCTACTCGGCGTCGGCAGCACAGGGTCGGTGAACTGCGAGGAAAAGCCCGAGAAACTCCTGATCCGCGGCGATAAGCTCTACGGGTCTCCAGAGAAGGGAATCCTGGAGTACGACGGCAACGTGGAAATGACGTGGGGTGATAAGTCGCTTACTTGCGGCTATCTGAAGCTCACTTCGGAATCGGGATCCAAGTCTCCAAGGAACTTCGAGGCAACCGGATGCGTCAGGGACGCCGGGCCCGAGGAACGTGCCAAGGCAAAGCTTAACCTCAAAATGCCCGGATACGATTTCCGCTGCTGCACAGTCACCGGGACGTTTCACGAAAAGACCCTCCGCGTGGCCACATTGCGCGCATCAGGTGATGTCTGGGCTCAGATTACTCGTGGAGCGGACACCTTCACGCTGCATTCGGCAGCGGCATCCTTGACTCTCAATTCCGCCGGGGACAAAGGGACAGTCATTCTGACCTCTGATGCCGGACTTCCGCGGGTCGAGGTCGCCGGAAAGGGCTTCGTCGCGTCAGAGCTCGAAGGGACTGTGGAATTTTCCGGGGAGACATACGTTCACAGCGGCAAGGATATCGAAATGACCCTGAATGTTACCCCTGGCAAGCTTCTTCTTCCGGAAAATCTGAAGGAACTGCAGGCAGACAGGTTGGTCGCAACAGGTGGTACCTTTGTCTTCGAACCCGCGATTGGCAGATTCCGCTTTCAAGACGGTGCAACGGTCAAGTGCGGAGACCTGCTTCTTAAGGCGCCGATGGTGGAACTGCGAACAGACTCGGGCAACAAGCTGCCCCGTTCGATTTCAGCAAGCGGCGGGAAGGCGGCTTGCTCTCTGACCTTCCGCGGAATGAACATTGACTCCGACACAATGAAGTTCTCCTTCACAGAGAAGGGGGACCTGATTGACTTTACGGCGGACGGGAATGTGGCAATCAGAGTCATGGATTCAGCAAATCGCCTGATCAAGGGACGCTGCGCAAGGGCCATTTTCCTCGGTGAGAAGGTAACGCTTGAGGGTGATCCCAAGGTGATAATCGTGGTCCCGTCGGAAAAGATCAGGATTACCGAGACTCGGGGCGAGTTCGCTTACGCGAATGGACGATGGGATCACACGGGCACGAACGCTGTTATCGAGAACAATTATGAGGAGTAGGCCCCATACGCTATGCCATAGCAGGGAGTTCAGATGATCCGTCAGAGCATTGCTGCGTTCTTCGTCGTAGCCTTGACCTCAGTCCTTGCATGTGCCGAAACCCAGGGCCCTGCATTCTGCCCGGCTACATCTCCGGGCTCGGTATACACCGGCAGCTTCGAGGCCGAGGCAATCTTGAAGGTCAATATCGATGCCCCCGGTGGCTGGGGAGATCAGGCGGCCAAAGCAATCAATGGCAGCGGCTATGCAATGACCGAGTACAGGCATCAGACAATTGATGCTTCCGAGGCCGGAATCTGTCGGTCTGCAGTGAGGAACTACAAGAAGAGCGCCCTTAACATAGAAGCACCCAACCGCAATCAGAAAGGCGATGCGGGTCTGCAGGGGCGCAGATATTTCGTCACCGGCCCCGATGGGGTCTCGATTCGTCCGAAAAACGAATTGACCCCCGAAGCCATCGGCCTCGTACTCATTGACCTGGACGATCCTTTTCGCCCGTTGCTTCCGAAGGAAGAACTGCGCCACGGTCTTGTGTACTCGCCGGACGAAAAGGACATCAAGGATTTCTACGCCAAGGTGAACAAGGTCATCGATGCGAAGTCCACGGCCGAAATTCCGCTTCAGTTTGCCGATATCAAGGGCCGCGTCTCAGTCGTTGGCATCACCAAGGCGACCATCTCGATCAAGTTTGACGGCAAGCTCGTTGTCCCCTTGGGAGCGGGAAAGACCTTCGAATTGCCTTTTACGGGCTCCATCGATGTAACCTATGATCTCGATAAAAAGTGCTACCTTGACGGAAAGCTCAACATCAACGGAGACGGCAAAGGGAAGTTCGACTTCGGGGGAGTCTCAGTTCCCTATTCGCTCAATTATCGCATGACCGGCAGTTTTACTCGTAACCCGGGCGACGTACTTGCGGCAGCCAGAGGGCTGAAGGGTAAAACCGTCATCTGCGAACCGATAGTCGAAGATCCGCCGCTCCTTCTCCCTATCCTGTCTGACAAGCTTTACCTGCTGGCCGCCTGGGACGGAAGCGGAGCCTTCGAGGTAATGAACAGGGGAGCGGCTTTCGCGGGGGTAACGGATGCGCCGACGGCAGCCGGAATATCACCTGACACAAAGTCAGTGCTCCTGGCGTGCGGAAAGAAGCTGTTTGAGTCGAGCGACTTTGGCGACACTTTTGCCCCGTTGAAGTGGGCGGGATCCGGAATCAGGAACATCTGGTACTTGAACTCGCCCAATCCGGTTGCGCTGATTGAATGCGACGACAACAGTTACTTCCTGCTTAACCTTGGGGCGGCCAAAAGCGTAAAGCCCCTTCCTCCACCAATTTCCGGGAAGAAGATACTGAACGCCTGTCCCGGGCCCGGCAGAGAGGAGATCTACATCGCGATTCAGGATGAGTACTGGCTGTCAGTCGAAGGCGGGAAGGCATCCAAGCTGAGCGGCGGCCCGAAAAAAACGGCATCCCTCATGCGTCCCCACAGAGCCGGGGTCTTCGTGTTTACGGAAGAGGGCATCTTCGACTTGTCTCAGACAAAGTGCGTGTCCATTTGCGCCAAGTCCATTCCTTCGGTAATCGGGGTCACTTCCTCATCGGATACGCTCTTTGTAAGGGATTCACAGGGCGACGTTTTCGCTGTTCCTCTTTCTGGAGGAGTCGACCCAACCAAGACAGACACCGGAGTCCTTGCCTTGGCCGCGCGATACAACAAGCTCTTCTTCGCCAAGGCAGACTCCTTCGAAGTCCGCGACTCGGCGCCAAAGGAATAGAGTCCAAACGTGAGCGAAGGCGATGCGAGCCCAAAGGAAGCATCTCCCGCGGCTCCCCCGCGTCTGCCTGCGGTAGGGATACTCGTCTTTGCAGCCGTTGGCCTTGTCATTGGCCAGTTGTTTACGCCCGCGGCGTCAAACCCATTCTTCCTCGCTGCCTTGCTGGCGGCGTCATTTGCCGCTGTTGTCGGCCTCAAAGGCGCATTGGGGCATCCTTCGTCGCGAGCCACCGCCCTTGTCTGGCTGGCAGTCAGCCTCCTCATCGCCGGGCTCGCAGCTCGCTCAAACGTAAGCCCTGCCTCACCTCCATCCCAGACCTGCACCGTCAGCGGGGATATTGAGTCACTGTTCCAGTCGGAGCGCGGTTCGTACTGCTCCCTTGTAAACGTCAAGTTCGGCGGCATTCCGGCTGACTCTCCAATGAGGGTTGCGTTCGACGTCGCAGAGGGTGACCTGGCGGTCGGTTGCCGTGTCGAATTCGTTGCGGATGTCGATGCCGACAACCGAGGCTACTTCGCGGAGCGCGTTCTCTTCATCAAATCGGTCGAGGCAGCCCCTTGGGGTATCGGGCTCGCGCTGGCAGCGGTGAGAGAGCGCATGGGGCTTATGATTCGCAGCAATCTGGATGCGCAATCAGGAGGTCTTGTCGAGGCGTGCACTTTTGGTACGCGCGGGAATCTCGACGCCGAATGGCGCACGGCCTTTCTGTATTCCGGAAATGGCCATCTGCTGGCCGTAAGCGGCCTGAACGCGGCTGTCGTGGCCGCCGTCGCCCTATGGATCACAGCGCTACTTCGCCTGTCGCTTTCGATCAGATGGCTGGCCGCGATGCCTTTCATATTCGCATACCTGCTGCTGGTCGGCTTCAATGCCCCTGCCGTGCGCGCAACGCTCGGGGTGGTAGCTGTCGCGGCAGCGGTGTGGTCCGGGAGGCGGGGTTCAACCATTAACGCGCTGGCCGCGGTGGCCGTCGCGATGATGGCCTTCTGGCCGCAGGACGCGGTTCAAGCGCCATTTCTACTTTCCTTTCTTGCCGTGGCGGGCATCCTGATACTTGGCGCTCCTCTCGCGAAGGCGGTCGTCGGAGATGTCGGCAAAAGACCCGTAGCCGCGGCGATAAATTGGCTGTCACAGGGCGCGCTCTATAGTTTGAGTGCCTGGGCTTTCACCGTGCCGCTGCTGGCCTATTTCTTTGGAAACGTGACGCCTTTGTCTTTTCTGGCGGCCATCCCGACTGTTCCCTTGTCGGCGGCGCTTGTTCCCGCAGGGCTAATTCTTGTAGTGAGCCACACCGTCACAGGTGGTGCATTCGTTATCTCCGCCCCATCCGCCTGGCTTGCCCATGCTATTGCCGCATTGAACAAGGGTTTCGCGGCAATTCCCGGAGGCTTTGAGGTCTGCACACGGCCCCCCGTTCTTGCGACGTGCTTGTGGATTCTGCTCCTCTTGATCGGGGCAATGCTGCTGTACTTTGGCAGAAAGAGGCTGGCAGCCGCCGCGTTTGCCGCGATCATCGTCATCGCTGTTTTCGAATATCCGCATCCAAACGGAGTCTTCGAGATAGGGGGCAAAGGTCGGGCGAGACTGGTTGCCGTTGTAAGTGGCGGCAAGGCGGTCGCATTTGATTTCGGGGCCCGGGAAGAATGGATAGTCAGGCGACTGTGCCATATGAGTTACATTCCCCCGCCAGCCGCAATTGTGAGAATGGGGCGTTCGGAGAAAGAGGCAAGAGCCTCGGATGGGTTGTGCCCTGTCTACGAGCCCTATCCGTCCATGCATCCTGGAACAGTCGATTACTCATCCGGGAAAGAACTTATGTGGGGTTCGGTTGTCGCGCATGCCGGTGCTCCTCAACGGCTTCCATCGGTACTGATGCGATTGGCCCCATCTGCGTTTGCCCCAATGTGGGAGGTGAGGGGCACTCCAAACGGGACCATGGTCTTGACTGAGGATCGGAGTGATTGAAGCACGGCGGAGGGGCCTATTAGGTTGAAAGCCGCGTCGCTACGCCTATAATTCGCGGTTTACGGAGGAGTTATGATAGACCTGACCATAGAGAAGATGGCGGCGCATGTCGGAGAGGAAATCCGCCTTAAGGGCTGGATTGCCAACCGCGCGTCCAAGGGCAAGCTGCATTTCATCCAGATGCGCGACGGGTCTGGTTTCGTACAGTGCGTTGTTTTCGTGAATGACGTCACCCCCGAGGTCTTTGCCCTGTGCGACAAGCTGACCCAGGAGTCATCGGTAATCATCGAGGGCGTCGTCAAGGAAGATCCTCGCTCGCCTTCGGGTGTGGAACTGACGGTCCGCAACGTAGTACTGGTCTCAAAGAGCGAGGATTTCCCAATCGCCCCCAAAGACCACGGGACCAGCTTTCTGATGGACAACCGGCACCTTTGGCTGCGGTCGCGCAAGCAGCACGCGATTATGCGTATTCGCTACGAGATCGAGAAATCCATTATGGAGTACCTCGATTCGGAGGGATTTGTCCGCGTTGACTCGCCGATCCTCACTCCCGCTGCGTGCGAAGGCACGACAACCCTTTTCGAGCTTGAGTATTTCGATCAGGGCAAGGCGTATCTGACCCAGAGCGGGCAGTTGTACAACGAAGCAAACGCAATGGCCCTCGGCCGGGTGTACTGCTTCGGGCCGACATTCAGGGCGGAGAAGAGCAAGACCCGCAAACACCTGAACGAATTCTGGATGCTCGAGCCCGAAATGGCCTTTGCCGACTTGGACGAAGTGATCAGGATCGCTGAAGGCACAGTGGTGTACTGTATCCGCAAGTGCCTTGAGCGCAGGGCGACCGAATTGCGCGCCCTTGAGCGCGACACGGTGTCGCTGGAGAAGATCAAATCGCCATTTCCAAGGGTAAAGCATGCTGAAGCGGTGAAAATAATCCGTGCAGCGGGTGTGGAAATGGCTGATCGCGAGGATTTCGGCGCTCCGCAGGAAGAAGCGCTCGGGAAGCACTTCGGGTCTCCGGTGGTAGTAACACACTGGCCCCAGGAGATCAAGGCGTTCTATATGAAGCGCGATTCTCAGGATCCGAGCGTTGTTCTCGGAGCCGATATTATCGCACCTGAGGGCTATGGAGAAATAGTCGGCGGCTCTCAGCGCGAGGACGACTACGACCTGCTCCTTGCGAGAATCAAGGCTGACAACCTCCCCGTTGAAGTCTTCAACTGGTACCTGGACCTGAGGAAATACGGGTCCGTCCCGCATGGCGGATTCGGACTCGGGCTTGAGAGGCTGGTCGCGTGGGTTTGCGGAACGGAACACATACGCCAGTGCATACCGTATCCCAGAACTATCTACAAAATCTACCCGTAAGAGGCGCAAATGGAAATGAAACGAACCGCAACCTGCGGCGAACTGAACAAGGCATCGGTCGCTCGCACGGTCGTTCTGAATGGCTGGGTGGATTCCGTTCGTCAGCACGGTTCCCTGGTCTTCGTTGACCTACGAGACAGGTATGGAATCACGCAAGTCGTCTTCGACGAGGCCAATGGTGAGCAGCTAATAGTCGCTGCCAAGGAACTGAGGCTCGAGTACTGCATAGCAGTAAAGGGTGTTGTCCGGGCTCGCCCGGAAGGCCTCGTAAATGCCAGCCGTCCGACCGGAGAGGTTGAGGTTCTGGCTAATGCACTGCATGTCTTCTCGCGCTCACATCCACTTCCTTTCGTGATCAACGATCCCGAGCCCCCCAGCGAAGATACGAGGATGAAGTACCGTTTCCTCGATCTGCGCAGGCCGTATATGCAGGAGGGCATAGAGTTCCGCAGCGAACTGGGCGCGTCGGTGCGCGAGTTCCTCAACTCTGAGGGGTTCTGGGAGATCGAAACGCCATTCCTTGCGCGGTCGACGCCTGAGGGTGCACGCGACTACTTAGTGCCAAGCCGGGTCAACGCCGGGAGCTTCTACGCACTGCCTCAATCGCCACAGCAGTTCAAGCAACTGCTGATGGTTGGCGGCTGCGACAAGTACTTCCAGCTTGCGCGATGCTTCCGCGATGAGGATCTTCGCGCCGACAGGCAGCCTGAGTTCACGCAGATCGACATTGAAATGGCCTTTGTAGATCGTGACGATATCCTATCCCTTGGCGAGAGGTTGATGGCGTATGCGATGAGGGCAGCCATGGGGATCGAAATCAAGTTGCCGATACCTCGGCTCACATATCGCGAGGCAGTCGAGAGATTCGCCTCCGACAAGCCGGATCTGCGCTTTGGGCTCGAAGTCCGGACCCTTAACGACCTCATGGCAGGCAGCGAATTCAACGTGTTCAACAACGTTATCGCATCGGGCGGGATTATCAGGGGAATTGTCGCTCCTGGCTGTGCGGCATGGTCGCGGAAACAGATTTCCGAGATCGAGACCGTTGCAGTTTCCTCCGGTGTGGGAGGAATGGCGTATCTCAAGCGCGTCGAGCCGCTCCGCTTCGAGGGCACGCTGGCCAAATTCTTCAACGGCGAGAAGGCCGCGGCCATCGCAGAGAAGCTCGGCGCCAAGGTCGGCGACCTGATGTGCTTCATCGCAGACAAGCCGACAACCGCGAACGCGGCGATTTCCAACGTCCGCCGATATCTCGGGAAAGTCCTGAAGCTGTATAACCCCAGTGAGATGAACTTCCTGTGGGTGGTTGACTTCCCGCTGTTCAGTTGGAACGAGGAAGAAAGCCGTTACGATTCCGAACATCATCCCTTTACCTCTCCGCTTGTTCAGGAACTGAGTTCCTTTGATTGCCCTCTTGGCGAGATACCGTCTGCCTCGTACGACATGGTTTTCAACGGATCCGAGATCGCTTCGGGCTCGGTGCGTATCCACTCGCCCGAAGTTCAGAAGCGGGTTTTCGAGATCCTGAAGCTTGATGAGCAGACCATCGCCAGTCGTTTTGGGTTCTTCATTGACGCCCTCGGTTTCGGGACGCCGCCACACGCGGGAATCGCTTTTGGATTTGACCGGTTGGTGGCCATTTGCCTTGGCCGGGATTCCATCAGGGATGTCATCGCCTTCCCGAAGAATACGAGGGCGGTTGACATGATGAACGGCGCGCCGTCAGCAGTTGATGAGAAGCAACTGAGGGATTTGCGGATTCGTATCGAACCGGTTTAGCCGGGCAGTTTCGAAAATTCCCTTGACTTTCAGCCCTGTGCGGGTATACTATCGCATTTTGTGCGCTCTTTTGACAAGCAGCTATTCCGCGGAAGGACCAATCAGGCCCAGCGGTGATTCGGGAAGCGGCCCAGATCCCGTAACGCGTGTAAAGCGCGAACGGGTGCGGCTTGGTGCACCGAGTCATACCTGCGGAGTTCGACGCCGTGATTTGACGGCGCCAGCTCCGTATAGGTCGCCACAACGGCAGCCAGCGGCCTGAGTCCGTGAAGGGAGGTGAACTCAGCGAACCGGGGAGTAGTAGCAATAGAACGTGAACCACTTTCAAGCTTCTGTGTTACAAAAAAGGAGTCTTAACGAAATGAACCGTATTCTTGCAATCGTCACCGCTTTCGTACTCGTGCTGGGAATGGCCTCTACGGCCCAAGCATCCGGCACTGATGTTACGGTTGGCGCTGACATCACAGTCCTTGGTACCTACACAGACAACTACGACTTCACCGATGCCAACAAGGATGCTATTTCGTCGCTCAACGAGTACGTGCACCTCTACATCGACAACTTCTACACCGAAAAGGTGTCGACCCACATCGAACTGTCCCTCGCTTACTACGTTACTGACAAGGACAATGTTAGCGTTGAACTCGCTCAGGGCTACATCAAGGTTGAAGAGTTCCTGGACAAGAGCATCAACCTGAAGGTTGGTAAGATGAGCGTAAAGTGGCAGCTCCGCCCGACATGGGGCGCTGGCACCTTCGAGAACATCTATCCTTACGGCATGAACAGCGCATTCGTCATCAACGTCAATGCCCCTGGCTTCAGCTTTGAGTACAGCTTCAATGAGAACGTCGCGCTGACCTTGGCTTGGTACAAGCTCCTTGAGGGCTCCGTCGCCGGCGACAATGCCAACGACATCGACCTCTATCTCGTTCGCTTGGACTACAAGCTTCAGCAGAACAGCAAGTTCTTCGCGGCCTTCTTGTTCTACGATGACCAGTGGGACAAGACCCAGATCAACAAGACCCTCATCGGCAATATGTGGGTTTTGAACGCTGGTATCGATTACTTCATTCAGGACGAGGCTCTCGAACTGTACGCTGAGTTCGCCTATCAGGCTGGCACCACTTATCCTGGACAGGCTGACCTCGGCTCCGTCGCGTTCAACCTGGGCGCTGAGTACACCTTCGGTGATCAGCAGTCCACTCCGTACATCGGCCTCGATGTCACCTATTTCCAGGGCCAGAAGACTGGTACCCCGGGAACGGCTGCATACAATCATTTCGGCGCCGATTTCACCCGTACCCTCATCGCTGAGAACGACAGCAACGTCCTCTTTGATCCCGCTGTTGTTCCTGGTTGGATGGGCGTCAAGCTGGTGGGCGGCATGAAGAGCGTTATGGACGACAAGATCGCCCTCGACTTCATCTTTGCCTGGTTCAGTGCTAATGGTGATATGCCCGGCGGCGCTGGCAAGGGACTCGGCTATGAGTTCGATGCCGTCGCTTCCTATCTGTACACAGAAGACCTGGTCTTCTCGCTGGGCTTCGGCTACTTCAAGGCTGACAAGGACCTCGGCGGCGCAACCACCGACGGCACTTGGCTGGCCATCCTTTCCTGCACGATCACCTTCTAATTCTGTCCGCTTACTGAACGACAAAACCGCGCCGGGAAACCGGCGCGGTTTTTTTTCGGCAAAAAGTGAACCTGGCTGGGGGATAAGCGAATATAGCGCAGCGCGAAAGGAAGTGTAACCAAACGCGCGTTTCTTCGTTAAGTCTGTGGAACGCGGGCGGTGGCCTGCTGTGAGAAAGGAAACGACGATGAGGAGAGTTCTTTTGACTGGATTGATTGTGTTTTCCGTTGCAGCCGTGCTCTGCACGACGTGGAGAACGGCCTGCGCTGCGGGGACGGAAGTTGCTGTTGGTGCGGAGATCTACATCAAGTCGGCCTATCAGAACAATGCTGACTTCGACGACAACGCCAAGGATGATGTCGCTTTCACCGTCGAAGAAGTCACGTTGATCATCAAGAACAAGTTCACCGAAGAAGTCAGCACTACGCTTGAAATGGAAGCTGCCGTGATCGATTCGGCAAATGGGGCCGTCGAGATGAAGTACGCCTACATTGATGTGGGCCACTTCTTCACCGAGAATCTGAAGATCAGGATCGGCAAGATCGGCTCGAAGTGGGAACTCAGGAAGAACTACGGCGTGCCGAATGCGTGCAGGGTCTGCGACTTCGACCTGTCGCTTTTCCCTGACACGAAACCTCTCGGAATCCTGGCCGAGTATGTGTCCGGCGACATTACGGTGAACCTCCTTCGGGGCCAGTACCTCGAAGGTTCCGTTGTCGGCAATAACGCCAATGACATCGACGAGTACCTGCTGAGAGTGGAGTACAACACCGGGAAGGGCTACGTGAACGGGTACTTGCTCTACTGGAATGACAACAACAGCGCTACGCCCATCGACTACTTCACCATCGGTTTTGCCGGTCGGCATGCCGTGGTTGAGGGCAAGATGGGACTGTGGGCCGACATATCCTACCAGACGGGCAACTCAACCGTTGCCACAGATGAGTTCGGCGCCCTTCGCGCTTGGGTTGGCACGGAAGTTGTCTTCGAATCTGAGACAAAACCAATGGTCGGCCTCGACCTGTTCTACTTGCAGGGCGCGAGCGGGAACACCAAGGCCTACACTCAGATCAAGCATGACTTCGACCGCACGCTGATTGTCGAATCGACCAATTGGATCGGCTTCCTGCCACGGGCCAATCAAGGCTATACAAGCGTACAGGGGCTCGCGGGCCTGCAGAGCATCTTTAAGGGCAAGTGCGAGGTAATGCTCACGTTCACCTATTTCACCGCCAACGGTGACCTGCCCGCAGGCCAAGGCAAGGGCATAGGAACCGAAGTTGATGGCATCTTCGTGTACAACTACATGGAGAACCTGTCCTTCGTTCTCGGAGTGGCCTGGTTTACCCCGGACAAGGACTTTGCCGGAGCCTCGAATCCGGACCCGACAGTGTTGGCGATCTTCAACGCCTATCTCGAGTTCTAAGAGGCGCTTACAGCGGGCTTTCCGAAATTTGCCGCAACGAAGAAAGCGGAGCAAGAACGGAAGCCGGACGGGGCGGGAACGCTTCGTCCGGCTTTCGGTTTGAGTTGACCCTGTATCCAATGGAGGTATACTCTTAGGCGTGGACTTGTCTTCAGACTCGAAGCCATCGATTCAGGCAGCACACCCAGCGGTCTCCCTCGCGCTGCTCTGGGCGGCTTGCTTGTCGGCTGTTCTGCTGGTCATGGTATCCGGCAGAGGGGTTATGTCCTGGGCAGGATTCCCGGTGCATCTTGACCAGACATTTGTGATTTTCGGAATAACCGCGATAGCCTTCTTCGCCTACATTCCGCCGCTTTATTTCTCCCCGATGCGCGAGAAGGAGACCACCACCAGTGTAGGCGATGTTCTTGCCGTTTACATCGTTCTGGCGATGGTCTCTCTCCCCTTTCTCCTCCTGGTTCGCAGGTTCGTTCCCATTACCAAGGTGCAGATCGGAATGCTGTTGAGCCTTGTCACCGTATGCGGAATTTCGTCCGGCCTGTTCTTCGTCCTTATGCCAAGGCTCCACTTCTTTTTCTTCACGGCGATCCTGCTGGGGTTTCCCTTCGTCTATCTGTTGTTGTATGATATTTGGGGCATCCAGCCCCTCTATGTTGCCGCGTTGTCTCCATTCGTGTCGCTCTACTACTCGGGCGGAGCTCCGGGTGCGGAGAATGTGGGCTTTTCCTGGCTCAACATTCTCGTAATCTTTGGCCTGATCTCACTTGTCTGCATTGTCTACATACTCCTCGAGGCGAAACCTGAGGAGGAAACGCCGTGAGCAGCGTCCAACTTGTGTAAAGGGGAAGATATGAAGCTTTTGAGAATCTTCTCGGTCGCACTTGTCGCGGGGATGCTAGCTTCCTCGCTGACCGTGTATGCAGAAGAGCCCGGCCCCATCGAGGGCTGGACGCGCGAAAAACTCTCCCTGGTTGTTGCCAAGGATACTAACGAGTACATGACTGCGGCAACACAGTTCATGCCGCTGTTCTATGGCGGGGCCTCTCCACACTGGCTTGACGACATGGCCAAAGATGCAAGAGAGAAGAACTTCAACCAGGAGGTAATCGGCCCGCCGACGAGGAGCGAGAAATACCGCGGAGTCCTGGTAGTTCGCGAAGGCAGCGGCATAAACATTGACACCGACGGCGATGATCGGCCCGACACCAAGCTGGCGAAGACCGATATCGCTAAGGTGAAGTGCATCTATCGGAATGGAGACGTTGACCGCAACGGCGAAATTGGCATTCTCTTCAAGATCGTGCTGGACGAGAACACCCAGAAGCCTCATTGGAGCTATTCGCGCGGTTACTACGTGACAGGGAGGCTCGCAGGGACGTCTATTTCGTTCTTTGACGAGAACGCAGACGGCTTTTTCAACGTCACCGCAAGCGACGGAATGGTCATCGGAAACAAGGAAAAGTACGGCTGCTATCTGTCTTCGATTGTGCTCGCAGGTGGCAAGCTGTATGACCTGATGATAGACGACCAGGGACGCTGGTTTGACTATCGACCTATTCCCGCGGCGACCACGACTGGCAAGATCGACTTCGTGAAGAAGTTCAAGGGCCCGATGAAGCCCCTTTTCGTTGTGCTTCGTACTCCCTTTGACAAAGGCAAGCCGGATCCGCGATCGGTCTCAATTTTCCTGCCCAAGGGCGTTGGCATCGCGCCCGAAGGTCTGTACGATTTCAAGTGGACGATGATGGACGAGCGTTGCCAGGGCAGATCCGAGCCTCGGCCGGATCAATGGATCGATAACGAGAGCGCGGCGCCGTATTTTCTTGAGAAGAACGGGCAGAAGAATCGTCCTCCATTCAAGGCGCAGCCCATCAGCGTAAAGGCGAGTGCGGACAATGTCGTTGAGTGGGGTGCGCCGTTTGCGGTTCATGCGCGCCCCGTGCACAATACTAACGACGGCGGCGCCAAGGTGGACTATCTGTCACTGTACGCAGGGGACTTCATGTTCTTCGACAGTAAGCTTGGCATTTGCTTTTGGACGCCCCTGGAGTACAAGAAAGAGGGCGCCGCCCTGCCGGAAGACCTGATGTTCGACATCATGGTCTACAACCCCAAGGGCGAGCTCATGAGCAGGAATACCCGCTATGTTAAGGGAGCGGGTGGCGGGACCGGCGATGCTGATCCCAACTGGCAGAACTTCAACATCAACCTGTCCGGACAGCGTGGAATTTTCAAGATCGAGATCAAGTCGCCCAAAGCTACGGCACACTTCGGCGAGATTCATTGCTATAACGATTTCGAGATCAAGTAGTGGAGGCAAAGTGAAACGAACTTCTATGGCCCTTCTCGCGGGTATGGCCCTCTTTGTAATGGCTGTCTTGTCGAACCCGTTGTTGGCCGAGCAACCGGAAACCGGAGACACTGAGGTCAAGTTGAACTATGTCACAATGAATGACATGGCAGACTACTTCACACCCAAGCACAAGAAGAAACCCCTGACCTCGACCCTTGACCTTCCGAACGGCGAATCCCGGGGGATAAGATGCAACGTGACGGAGCAGAACGTCGAGGTTGACACAAACCTCGATGGCAAGCCGGACACCAAGATATCCCAAAGCGGTAAGATTGTTGAACTGACCATTTCTGACGAAAGCGGAGCGAAGAGGAAGTACGCTGTAATGCTCTGGCGCGACGACCGGTTCGTCCAGAAGCAATGGTACTATTATACCGCTTCCGCAGTGTCCGGCGTGATCGAGGGCAAGAAGTTCCTCGTCATAGACGACAACTGCAACGGGAAGTACAACGATTTTGGCGAGGACGCCATTATCGTTGCACCCAGCAAGGCGGGTTGGTTCCTTTCGTCCGTGCTCGATTTCGGCAAAGGTCTGATCGAGATCGCAGTCGAGGCGGATGGCTCCGCGGCTTCGTACCATCCCTTCATTGGCACTACCGGGACGGTGGATGCGTTAAGCAAGCTTTCGAAAGCCAACTTCAAGCCCCTTGTCTTCGTAGTCAAGAACGAAGATCGCTCCTTCAACGTGATTCGCCCCGACAGCAAGCCTTCCATTGTTCCGATTGGCAAGTACAACATCGAGCGCGCGATCATCGACAGGACCATCGAGGTAATCGGAGCAGCCCATCCTCCCTTCGATATCCTGAAGGACAACACGACCACGATAGAGTGGGGTGGGCCGTTCACAATGTTGTTCTACGCATCGCCGGGGCCGGACTACCCCCGCGCCGTATACGCCGCAGACCCGAACAACCATCTCTTCTACTGCGAGCCACCATACATCAAGGGCGAGAAGGGCGAGGTATATGTAGGGTCGAAAGAGTGGTGCGAACCCGAACAGGTTCTGAATTCGGCAGATAGCGAAGCACCCCAGAAGTGGTTCTTCACCGCGGAAAAACTCAACTTCAACATCGAGATCCTGGACATCAAGACCCGCAAGTCAATGAACTCTCTGAAGTTCTACTCCGCCGGACAGCCTGCCCCCCAACCGAGTCAGCCAGCTCCTTACTATTGGCTGCCTTTCACCTGGGAGTACAAGCAGCTTCGTGGCAACTACCTGCTGCGCGTTACCTGCCCGACCAGCAGGGCCTTCAAAGAGGCCGTGTATGAAGAGAAGATTGAGCTGAAATAGCACGTGCTACTCGAGAGATTCCGGCCCGACAGACTGTCGGGCCGGTTTCATTGACGGCCCTTTGATTGGAATACCGGAGAGAGCCGATATAATTCCCCATCCGCAGAAAACTTTTGCGCTCAGACTGGTTCCCTTCGCTGGACATGAGATTTCTTGGCATCTACTTCGCTGCCTTGGGGCTGATCTACTTCGTAATCCTTGTCTGGCAGAACGCGCTCATCATCAGGTCTCAGGAACGCGTGATCACCCAACTCAAGACCAGTGCCGCAGAACTCCAGAAGGAGCAATCCGAGCTCGAATTCATCCGCAACGCCGTCATCAACCGCGAGCCCTACTTCTACATCAATTCACTCAGAGAAGACTGGGGATTCCGGAAGAAGGGCGAGGTTCTGCTATCGGAACTCCCTGCCAGTCACTACGTTGGGAAGGGCGAACCGGTTTCGGCGGTTCGGGCGCAGAAGAGAACGGGGACGCGATCCTCTGGCAGTGTGCTCTTTCTTCTGTTCGCGGGGCTCGCAGTTGCCGCAATGACCTATATCATGGTATTTTCGCCCCGAAGGGCCGTTAAGAAGCCGAAGCCATCTGCATTGATTGACGGCTTCTGGAAGGGACCTCCGCCCAGCGAGCGAATGTTGAGACCGTTTTCGGAGAGGGAAATCGGCCCTGATCAGGGCCCCCGATAGGTCGGCTATTTGGACAGGTCGAACGGTATCTCGATCCCGAACCTGATCGAGAGCGAGTGAATCTCCTGCAATACCTTCTCAGCTCTGCCCTTGACGAAGTATTCGTCGGCCAACTGGAAAATCCTGCCCCTTGCCCATTCGACGGCAATTTCCCGCTTATTCTCATCGGGCTCGGGCAAGGCGGTCCGCAGCAGGAATTGCCTGGTGCGGTTCAGGCTGTCGGTGCCCTGCAACTGAAGGCAGAACTCGACTCCCCATGTGCAATGGCCGTAAACGACCATCGGTGAATCCCTGTAGAGATCCTTCAGAGCGGAAGGATATACGTCGCTGACCGCAGGCGCAAAGTAGGTCGCCGACGGCTGAACAAGAACCGGGCGGGAGAGGCGAGACGCAAATGCAGCAAGTTCGCGCACGGTGTCCTTGATATCAGGGCAGTCCGCGGACTCACCGCGGCCGAAGTACGACATCATGTCGAGCATGAATTCCCCGTAAGGGCGCCCCGCATTGAAAGTGAACAGGCTGTGACCGGGCCTGAGCGTGTTGCTGAAATTGCCGGTCACATCGGCCACGCTGCCGACGCCTGCGGTTGCCATTCCGTCGGAAATCAAATACACCGCCATCGGCCTGCCCTCTGTCGGGGGAAAGCGGTTCAATGCCTTGCGGACGGTGCTGGACAGGTTGGTCAGGACGGCTCTATCAGGACGTTTGAGAAATGAAATCAGCCGGTCGAGGTTGCTGACGGAGAATGGCCTGAAATCCTCAAAGAGCTGCACATCGCGCAAGTGAAACAAGTCCACATTGAACCTGTCGCCCGGCGGGAGCGCCGGAATGATCTCGCGCAATGAAGAGAATACCGAAGCAAGTTCTGCATCCTTAACGGAATCGGACACATCCACCAGGAACAGATTATCTTTCTCGAACGCCCCCAGCTTCGAGGTTGGCCGCACTTTCAGCGTCAGGCGGAAGAAGGACTCTCCGCTCAATGGATCGCGGAACACCTCGAGGTTGACATCGAGGTCGTCATCGAGCGGATAGATTTTGCGCGGCTCCTTCAGCCCGTTGATGGGGGCATCTCCCGGCGTCGGCGGAGCTTGTGATCGGTCAACTTTGGCGGGAATAGTGACCGGAGGCGGAGAGGAAACGGGGACCGGCGAGTCGCACGAAAGATCGGTCGATGGAATCTGTGGCCGGAGGGCTGATGGTTCGAGCCCTGCGAACTCTCCGCCTTTGGATGGTGCCGGTTGCCCGTTTCTTGCTGTCGGAGGGAAAAGCGGCGTGGAGAGCTTCCTCTCGGCACGCTGCAGCGCCCGTTCCGCGGATTCTCGCACTGTCAGGATTTCGGTCCGGGACGGAACGGATCGCGGAAGCGGGTCATCGAGTCCACTGAGCGTGGGTGATGCGCCAAGGCTGCTCAGGGGTGGGGCGCCTATCTCGTCAGGGGCCGTGGCCTCGCGCAGTGTGCTTGTGTCACGAAAGAATCGTTCAACTCGTTCGTTCTGATTCTCCTGCAGCCGCTGAAGCTCAGGCAATCTGCCGCTCTGGATAGACCCGTAGACCGCGCCGAACATGCGCGTGTTGAGCGCAAGCACGATGATCACCACATGCACAATGACCGACAGCACCACGGGCACAACGACCGAGGTGGAAGCCTTGCGATCCACTACGCAAACTCCAGCGCGAGCCCCCAGAGGATGCACCAGATGGGGACCAGGATCGAGGCGATGGGAAGCGGCTTTTCAGAAGGCCGAAGCAGGTGAAAAAGGGATATGGCGCAGAGAATGCACCCAAGCATTGCGGGGGGGGACGTGAACGTAAATGAACGTGTGCCAAGACAACCCAGAATAAGCGCCATGAGTGTGCTCAGTGAGGATAATGATGCTGCCTCGACAAAGTGGTCTTTGCGCTTCGGCGAATCAAGACGAAAGGCTTCTCCGGCAAGCAGGCTCTCGGCAGCCAACATGAGGTTGAGCCACAAAACCACAGTCGTAAAAGAAAGCTCAGTTGGATGATGATTCTGACCCCGCAGTATGAAGAATGCGCCAATAGCCGCAAGAGAACCGCATACGGAAAGAAAACGAGGAGTCCACGGAGACGCCCAAGAGCCAGGTTCATCACCTGTCGAAGTGAAGAAGAGCCAGGCGGCAAGGAGTAAGGGCAACCAGCCGGCAGAGAGCATTGGAAAGTCAGGGACTGCGCCGTCCCAGTGAGGGTGGAGATAGCAGTAAAAAAATGCCCCTGCGAAGCAAAGCAGGCTCACAACAAACAGGACGAGTCCGCCGAGGATAGGATACCTCTTACTCCATAGCCGGGAGGCCGCGAGCAGCAGAAAGGCAAGGGCGAGCAAAAGCAAGGAAGTCACTCTTTGTGCTCCGCCGTTTGGCGATAGGACGTAGCCCATGTTCCGGTAAGAAAGTACCCAATCAAGAACAGAACAATCAGCAGAACGTAAGGGACCGGCTCAAAGACTATGGCGAGGATCAAGAAAGAGCCCTGGGTTCTGTCACAGTCCAGCACGGAGACCGTGTAACAGGCTGTTTCGTAAGACCCTTGATCGCTAACGGAGTACTCAGCCAATACCTTGCCTGTGCTAACCGCGAGTACAGCATAGTCAAGATAAGCGTCAACGGCCGGGCGAACGCTGAGTGAAAGCTCTTCGCGCACAAGCTCCAGAGACTGCTGACTGCCGGAAAACAGCGTCAGAGTGCGGTTGTCACCATGAGGGCGGATGAGCTTGCAGGACAGTGCAGTAGCTGGAGAGTCCTGCGCGACGAGCTTCTCGATCACCTGCGCGTCCGGGATGATCGAGCGTACCAGCAAGGCTGTGTCACCGCAATCGATGCTCTCGCCAACTTTCAGCACGCCTGACTTCTCCCGATGGCCGGCCTTGACAAGCGAGATGGAGTTCGGACAGTCGGGGGAGGTGATGATCCGCACAAAAGTCGAAGGCTCCCCGGATATGGAAGGATGGATGAGCCGTATGCGCAGGCCGGAATACAGATGCCCGAACACTACCGGTTCTGCCTCGGAAACGCGAAGAGATTCCTCACCGCGCGGCCCCTCGACAATGACATCTGCCGACCCCTGCAAGGACATCGCGGGATCGCCGTATTCTGCCTTTTTGATCATGACGGAATAGTGCGAGCCCTGTACTCTTGTCCGTGAGCCTGCGGTGACATTGAAGCGATAGGTCTTGCCAAGATCCGGGAAGAACACTTCGACCTGCGGAAGATAGGGCAGATTGGTGCCGATGAGGGCTTCGTATTCGGGCTTCTCATCGAAGTGAAAGTAATAAAGGCTGCTGAACAGGTCTTCGCGATCGCCTTTCCCATGGATGAAGTAGTGAGAAATATTGCTGCCGGATATGTCCAGAGGGAATCCGCCAAGGTCGCCATCGGCGCCGAAGCGGAAGAAGTCCCGGCTGGTCTCGCTCTTTGCCTTCGTTTCGCAGAACACTATGGCCGGGTTGGTGAAGTCCTTCGACTTGGTTTTCAACTCCAACTCGGCTACGGCCGGAATCCGAGTCTCCTCGATTCTCAAGATCGCATCGGTTCCAGGAAGGCTTATGTCCACAGGTTCTGTAATTGCGATTTCGCGCAAGGTCCGGCCCTCCGGGTCCGGTTTGGAGGCGATTCTCAATATCTCAGGGGGGTCAGGGTGCACGAGGTAGAACTCCTGCAACTCGAAGGAGAAGGGCAACTTCCTCATTTGACCGGTGGCCGGGTCAGTAACAGAAGACACCTTACGGTGGGGATAAACCTTCTCCAAGGCGCGGAAGCCGAAGGAGGAGTTGATCACCAAGGCAAGAATGCCCAAGGCCACAAGGGTAATGCCGATGTAGATTCTACCAAAGCGCGGTTTCTGAGCCATTGAAAGCAGCGCTGCGCCCGCCAGTGCGAGCAGGAACTTCATCCAGGCAGCCGACCAGACGGCGTTGAGCCCAAGGAAGACGGGAATCATCGCATCACGGGGGACATGGCCCCCTGACACAGCGCCGGTCCAGCAATATCCTGCAAAGAGCCCGATGCCCACCCAGAGCATGCTCCATGCCGCAAGTTCGCGCGCATCCTCGCGCGGAAGGCTGCGGAGGACAACAAAGGCTCCGATGATGGTAAGACAAAGGACTGCAAGGGGGTGAACGAGGAAACTGACTGCAGGAAATGCCCCGGTCAGGGCAGAGACAATCATCCCGCCGAAAATGACGACGGGTGGAAGCAGGCGGGGTAGTGCCTTCATGTTCCTTCTATTATAGCCGCGTATGTCCGGAAACGCGCAATCTGTTTATCGCACGGAACAAGGCGATTCTTGCCCGGTCAAAGTCCACATCCTCGCGCAATTTGAGCCGCTCTTCGGCGCGCTTTAAGGCTGCCTCCGCGCGTGCGACGTCAATTTCACCCTTGCTCTCGATCGCGTCAACAAGGAGAAGAAGCTCTCCGGAATGTACTTCGAAAAACCCCTCGCAGTGCGCAAAGATCTCATCATCCCGTTCGTCGAAATGGATTGTCAGGCATCCAGCCTTGAGGGCGCCCAGGATGTCCGCATGATGCGGAAGAACGCCCATTGAACCGCACTCCGCCTCGAACGACGCCCCGGTCGCGCCGGAGAATTCCCTGCGCTTGTCAGGCGACACTACGAGGATCTTCATTGTTGCGGCCATCTGATGGGCTCCTAATCCAGAAGGGTGCGCGCCTTTTCCTTCGCGCTGTCCAACGTCCCAACCAAGTAGAACGCCTGCTCGGGCATATCGTCGCAGTCGCCATGTACGATGGCTTCGAAGCCCTCGATAGTATCCTGCAACTTCACGTACATTCCCGCGCGTCCCGTGAACTGCTCAGCGACGTTGAACGGCTGGCTCAGGAAGCGTTCAATTCTGCGGGCGCGGGCAACCACCAGCTTGTCGTCGTCCGAAAGCTCGTCCATTCCGAGGATGGCGATGATGTCCTGCAGGTCTTTGTACTTCTGCAGTATCTGACGGATGGTCGTCGCAACCGTGTAATGGCGCTCGCCGATGAGCCTTGGGTCAGTAATCTTGGAGACGGATTCCAGCGGATCCACCGCGGGGTAAATGCCCTTCTGGGTGATTTCGCGCGAGAGGAAGGTCAATGCGTCAAGGTGAGAGAACGTCGTGGCCGGTGCAGGATCGGTAAAATCGTCAGCAGGAACGTAGATCGCCTGCACGGAAGTGATCGAGCCCTTGCGGGTGGAAGTGATGCGCTCCTGAAGTTCACCCATTTCGGATGCGAGGTTTGGCTGATATCCGACTGCGGACGGCATGCGCCCGAGAAGAGCGGATACTTCCGAACCAGCCTGCACGAAACGGAAAATGTTGTCGATGAACAGAAGGATATCCGCGCCCTCTTCGTCGCGAAAGTACTCAGCAACTGTCAGGCCGGAAAGACCCACGCGGAGCCTTGCCCCGGGCGGCTCGTTCATCTGGCCGTACACGAGCGCGGCCTTGTCAATGACCTTGGACTGCTTCATTTCGTTCCACATGTCGTTGCCTTCGCGCGAACGCTCGCCCACTCCACAGAATACCGAATATCCACCGTGGTGCGTGGCAATGTTGTGAATCAACTCCATGATAACGACGGTCTTCCCTACGCCAGCGCCGCCAAACAGGCCGACCTTGCCGCCCTTTACGTATGGGCACAGCAGGTCAATGACCTTGATGCCGGTTTCCAGGATCTCCACGCTTGGCGAGAGTTCGCTCATGTTGGGGGAAGCCCGGTGGATGGGATAGCGCAGGTCCGTTTTGATCGGTCCCATTTCGTCAACCGGTTCGCCGATGACGTTCATAATGCGGCCAAGCGTGGCACGTCCAACGGGAACCATAACCGGGGAGCCGGTATTGAGTGCCGTCATCCCTCGAACAAGGCCGTCCGTGGTCGTGAGCGCCACGCAGCGAACCACGTTTTCACCGAGATGCTGGGCGACCTCTATTGTCAGCGCCACTTCCTTTTCGGGGTACTCGATCCGGAGAGCGGTGTAAATCTCCGGAAGGACTCCGTCGGCGAATTCGACGTCAACCACGGGGCCGATGACTGCGACCACTCTGCCAAGATTGCCTGCAACTTTTGTTTCTTCGGAGCCTGAACTCATTTTATCTCCCCATCGTCACTTGGCGGCCTTCATGGCCTCGGTGCCGCCGACGATGTCAAGTAGTTCCTTGGTGATGAAAGCTTGACGGGCCTTGTTGTACTCCAGCGTCAGCGAGTCGATCATGTCGTCCGCGTTCTTCGTCGCGTTTTCCATCGCTGTCATTCGTGCTGCGTATTCGCTTGAGACGGATTCCATCATCGCCGCGTACAGGCTGACCGAGATGTAGCGATCCAGGATGGGGCGCACCAACTCCACGGCAGGTGGCTCGTAGAGGTAATCGTGAGCATAGCGGCCGGGTTCCTGGTTGGACTGCTCGACCGATGGCGGCCACAGCTTGCGGGTTCCCGCGCTCTGCGAAGCCATGTTCACGAACTGGCTGTAGATAACATACATCGAGTCAAGCGTGCCTGCCGCGTAGTCCGCGTTCAGCTTCTTCGTGACCTCGAGAGAAACCTGGAAGGACAGACTCTTGATGAGGTCGAAGCGGCTGAAACACATTTCGACCCGCGAGTTCTTCTGTCTGCAGACTTTCTTGATGTGCGCGATGCCCTTTTTCCCGAAAACAAAGACGCGCAAATTCCTGTCCGGATTGGCCGCGCGGAATTTCTCGAACTCGCGGATCAGGTTGGAGTTGTATGCTCCGCACAGGCCGCGATCACCGCTGAAGAAAACCACTCCAACAGTCTTCTCCGGTCGCTCTTCCACAAAAGCGTTAGCCAGGTCGCCGACGCTTTCCAGCAGGTGATCTTTTAGCCGTGTAACCGCAAAAGTGTAAGGACGAAGCGTGATTGTCCGGTCCTGCACCTTGCGCAACTTCGATGCGGCGACCATCTTCATCGCGCGCGTTATCTGTTGCGTATTTATCACGCTACGGATGCGGCGCTTGATATCACGTGGCAGTTCGGCCATCAGTCAGCCTCTGCTGCCCTGTACGTGGACTTAAAAGTCTTGATCGCTTCGCCGAGGTTGGCCTTCGTGGTATCGTCCATGTCCTTTGACTTGCGAATTGCTTCGGGAATTTCCGGGTGGCGATTTGCCATGTACTCAAGGAATTCCTTCTGGAAACGCCCAACGGAGTTCGCGGGGAGATCATCGATGAAACCGCCTGTCCCGCAGAAAATCGCCATGACCTGATTCTCGACCGGCATGGGCTCGTACTGATCCTGCTTGAGGATCTCGACCAGTCGTTCGCCCCTGGTGAGCTGCCGCACGGTGGCGGCGTCAAGGTCGGAGCCGAACTGGGCGAAAGCGGCCAGCGAGCGGTATTGGGCGAGGTCGAGACGCAGCGAGCCGGCCACTTTCTTCATCGCCTTGATCTGGGCATCGCCGCCGACGCGCGAGACCGAGATGCCCACATTGATTGCGGGCCGAACGTTTTTGTTGAACAGGTCGGCCTCGAGATATATCTGGCCGTCGGTGATCGAGATGACGTTGGTGGGGATGTACGCCGAAACGTCTCCGGCCTTGGTTTCGATGATAGGCAGCGCGGTGATGGAGCCGCCGCCGTATTTTTCGTCAAGCTTGCATGCGCGTTCGAGAAGGCGTGAGTGAAGGTAGAACACATCGCCGGGGTATGCTTCGCGGCCGGGCGGACGCCGCAGAAGGAGGGAGATCTCGCGATAGGCCACCGCATGCTTGGAAAGGTCGTCGTAGATGATCAGGGCATGCTGCCCCTTGTCCAGGAAGTACTCCGCCATGGCGCAGCCGGAATAAGGAGCGATATACTGCATCGAAGCGGCTTCGGACGCGGAGGCAGAGACGACGATCGTGTAAGGCATCGCCCCGTGCTCTTCCAGCGTTTGGACAACCTGCAGCACCGAGGATCGCTTCTGACCAACAGCGACGTATATGCAAACGACGTCGCCGCCTTTCTGGTTGATGATAGTGTCAATGGCGATGGCTGTCTTGCCGGTCTGGCGGTCACCGATGATTAGTTCCCTTTGGCCGCGACCGATGGGCGTCATAGAGTCGATAGCCTTGAGTCCCGTCTGCAGCGGCTGGCTTACTTTGTGCCGCTTGACAATTCCGGGGGCGATGATCTCGATGCGCCTGCGGTTCTGCGTCGAGACGGGTCCCTTGCCGTCCAGCGGCTGACCGAGCGAGTCAACAACGCGACCGAGCATTCCTTCGCCGACGGGGACTTCGATGATGCGGCCGGTACGCGTTACTTCGCCGCCTTCCTTGATGACTTCAAAATTGCCCAGAAGCACGACCCCGACATAGTCGGGCTCAAGGTTCAGCGCGATACCGAATACGTTATGGCCGAAACTCAGCAATTCGCCAGCCATGCAGTTCTCAAGGCCGGAGCACAGGGCGACGCCATCGCCGACCTGCAAGACCTCGCCCTTTTCCTTGATGGACTGTCTTTCTTCGCCGTATTGCAGAATCTGCTGACGAAGGATGGTTCCGATTTCGCCCGGGTTTATTTCCATTTCCTACCTCTGAGAATTGCCGGTCAGCTTGCGGCGCATCGTATCCAGCCGCGCCGAAATGCTGTTGTCGTACACTACGTTGTTTATCTCGACCTGCAGCCCGCCGATGAGTTCCGGTTTCACCGTGAACTCGCAAACAGGCTTGCAGTTGAACTTGGCAGCGAATCCCGCCCGCAATGCGTCTTTCTCAGCATCCGACAAGGTTTCGGCTGAGACCACCTTTACCCTTACGTAGCCATCCCTCAGATCCGCAAGTTTGCGGAACATCGCGGCGATAGCCGGGAAAACCACGAACCTTCGCCGAACAACCAGGACTTGGCAAAAATGCGCGAACAAGGGGCGCAGGCGAAGGAGAGCAGTTGCTTCTGTCATTGCCTCCGAGCGCTTGTCCTCGGATATCTTCGCATCGGAAAGGAATGCAGGGAAAGGGCGAAGATTGGCGATGTAGCCCTCGAGGGACTTTATGTCGGCCTTCACTTCATCGACCGCGCCGCGTTCAGAGGCCAAGTCGAGGAGGACGCGGGCATATCTCTTTGCCAATCTAAGCTGTTTCATCTGGCAGCCCCGGGTTACTTCGGCACCCGAAACCGGGCAAAGGTCTTCTTGCCAACCTTGAAGACGTCATCGGCGCCGACGATTATCCGGGCGTCAGGAGATTCGATTTTCTCGCCGTTGAGCTTCAGCCCGCCCTGCTCGACGAGCCTCCTGGCTTCATTGTTGGATGCAATTGTGCCGACCGCCCTGATTATCGCGATCACGGAGACTTTGCCCTCGGCGTCACGCTCGGGCAGGTCAAACAGCGGGATGTCCTGCGGGATCTCCCGCCGGGAGAATGTGCGCTCAAACTCTTCGCGCTCACCTGTCGCAGCTTCCTTGCCCCAGTACCAGCCGGTGATCTCGACTGCAAGGCGCTTTTTGGCCTCCATAGGGTGAGTCGGGGGGGCAAGCAGCGAGTTGATCTGCTCCATGGGCAGGTCTGTCAGCAATTCGTAATAATTCCTCATCAGGGAGTCCGGCAGCGACATCACCTTGCCGAACATCTCTTTGGGGGTATCGATAACGGCCACGAAGTTCCCCAGGGACTTCGACATCTTGTGTGTTCCGTCAAGTCCGATGAGAAGCGGCATTGTCAAGGCGACCTGGGCCTCCTGCCCGAATTCCGGCATCAAGCCGCGGCCGACCAGCAGATTGAAGGTCTGGTCGGTTCCGCCCATCTCGACATCGCTGTTGATCATCACCGAGTCGTAGCCCTGCATCAGGGGATAGAGCATTTCGTGCAGAGCAATGGGCTGGCCGGTCTTGTACCTGTTGCTGAAGTCATCGCGCTCAAGCAGTCGTGCAACAGTCATACGGGACGCAAGCTTCACAACGTCGGCGAACATCATCTTGTAGAACCAGTCGCCGTTGTAGCGGATTTCGAGCAGTTTCTCGTCCAGGAGGACGATGCGACCGGCCTGCTCGAAATATGACTTGCAGTTGGCTTCGATTTCCTCGCGCGTGAGAACGGGGCGGGTCTTTGATCTGCCGGAGGGATCCCCGACGAAGGCGGTGCCGTCGCCGATGATAAGGACAAGCTTGTGCCCGAGTTCCTGGAACTGGCGGCACTTGCGCAGGACAACGCTGTGTCCGAGGTGCAGGTCGGGATGCGTGGGGTCCATGCCAAGCTTGACTCGCAGAGGAGGGCGTTCCCCCCGATGGAAAGCAGCGAGCTTGCGAGACAGGTCCTCGACAGTGAAGCAATCCACCGTTCCTCGCAGGAGCGTTTTCAGGTCAGCTTCGACTCTGGTTTTCACGTCTGTCATAATAGGGGGTTCCGGGGGATATCGGAGCCGACGCAATTGTAACCCGTATTGCGGTCGGGCAAAGTAAAAACGAGCTTGACAGCGGCTTACAGCGGGGTATGATACCCCGCTGCATCAAGGGCCGAAGTGGCGGAATGGCAGACGCGCTAGGTTCAGGACCTAGTCCATGTAACGTGGGTGTGGGTTCGAGTCCCACCTTCGGCACCAAGTAACGATTACCCCCGGTCTGCGGGGGTTTTTTGTTGTCTGAGGGGGATGTGTGTTCGGCGAGACCCCTCAGCTTTTGCTCTGTTCGCGTCTCCACTTGACCGTCAGCGCGACTATGCTCTTTGTATCGTGTTCCGGTTGCCAGCCGCAAAGATCGAGGATGGCCGATGTGTCCGGAACACGCCTGCGCATATCGGCGTAGTCGCTGCCAAGGGAAGCTTCGGGAAGGAATTCGATCTCTCCACCATTGCACTCAGCTATGACCATTCGCGCCAGATCCAGTACACTGACCTCGTTCTGCGTGCCGACGTTGAAGACGCGACCGTCCGCAGCGGGATTTTCCCCAAGCTGGACCAATGCGCGAACTGCGTCGGAGATGTACATAAAGCACCGTCTTGCCGAACCGTTTCCATAAACCCCCAATTTTATGTCTGCCAGTGCGGCTTCGATAAACCGCGGCAACACCATTCCGAACTCCGCCCGCTGTCGGGGTCCAACGGTGTTGAACAGCCGGGCCACAGCTAATTTCAGCGAGCGTTCCCGGTGCATTGCCATCAGGTAATGCTCGTCCAGAATCTTCGATGCGGCATAGGACCAGCGACCGACCGTTGGGGGGCCCAGTGTCAGGTCGTCCGCCTCGCTGAAAGGCACACGCTCGTTCCGGCCATATACCTCGGACGTTGACGCAAATACAAGGCGAGCCCCGGCTGCAAGCGCGGCATCGGCAGCAGATCTACTTGTCGCAATATTCTCTTCAATCGTCGCAAGAGCTGATTCGAGCACCCTGCGTACCCCAACCCGTGCCGCGAGGTGGTACACCACGTCGCAGCCTTTGGCTGAATCGGCTACAAGCGAAGCGTCGCGCGCGTCGCCCTGCACGACCTCCAGCAACCCGGTGGCGGACGCAGCATCCAGGTTGCTGCGATGCCCTGTGGCGAAGTTGTCCAGCACTATTACCTTGTCTCCCGCGCCTGTCAGCGCATCGGCAAGGTGCGAGCCTATGAACCCCGCTCCGCCAGTTATGAGGACGCGCCTCATGCTTTGAAGGCTTTCTTGCGGGACGGAAGCGCAGTGCGAAGCAACCGCATCCAGTTGCCACCCATCACGCCGTCAGCTTCCGCTTCGGACAGTCCAAGCTGCTTCTTCAGGACTTCGCGCAAAGGTGGCTCGTCAAGCACACTGCTGATTCCCGCAGGCAGCTTGCCCACTCCGTCGAGGTCGGCGCCGAGCCCAACACAGCCGATACCACCGACAGACGCGATGTGGGAGATGTGGCGCAGGATATCATCGATGGTTGCTTCACCGGAATCGCTCAGGAAGGTGGGGAAGAAGTTGATTCCGATCACGCCACCTGACGCTGCGATTGCCTTGATATGCTCGTCCGAGAGATTGCGCGGTGAGCCGCAAATGGCCTTTGCGTTGCTGTGTGAAGCTATGACCGGCCGTGTGGCAAGCGAAAGGACGTCGTCCACGCCCTTCGGAGTCAAGTGTGACAAATCCACCAACACTTTCAGTGCTTCACACTCGCGAACCAGGCGCTTGCCTCTCTCGGTCAACCCGCGCGGGCGCTTGACCATCGCGCCGTCGCCGAACGCGTTGCGTCCCTGCCAGCAGAAGCCTATTGCGCGCAATCCCAGCCGGAACATTGCCGGAAGGATATCGTCCTCGGGGGCAATCGGAGTAGCATCTTCCATGCTTGCCAGAAGGCCGAGGCGGGTGCCGTCGAGCCGGTCCAGATCCTCGCTCCAGCGAACGAAGACCACGTTTGATCTTGATTCTTCCGTGCGCCTCAGCAGTTCGAGGTAGCTTAGAATCCGCGCGGTTGTGTTGCGCGAGTGGCGATGGGTGTCACAGGCTCGCACAGTGGTGAACATCGCCATCACCTGAAGTGTCTGGTGAGCCTTCAGCGCCCTGCCGATATCCCAGTGCTTGCCCTCGAAGCTGTCGGGCAGGCCATGATCCGAAGGCGGAGTGAACAGAATGGAATCGCAGTGAAAATCGACGAAGGTTTTCATCAGATTGTGCTTTCCTTGTTCGGCTACTGCTTCACGAATCTCGTGAGCATTGGAACCTTGAACGCCGGAGCGCGATACTCGTTGTCCAGGTATTTGCGTGCCATCAGCGCCTCGATGCGCGCTGCTTCTTTGAAAATGCGATAACCATATCCGGAGGGGGCATCGGGAGCCAATCCTATGAGGAAGGATCCCTGCGGGACCTCGAACGCCATCTTTTGAGTCGAGCCCGGGACGACGATTGCCGCACCGGGAGGCATGAGCTCACCCGACACGACAAGCCATCCTTCCGGTGCGCGAAGCTTGCCGTCAGGACTGTAGAGGGCCATTCGCTCGAATTCGACTCCGTTCTCCCTGAGCATGGCAGGTATCCCATCCAAGGGAACCAGATTTCCATCCAACCATAGCTTGCTTTCGAGCTTCAGCCCGATGCCGTGCCATTGTGCGACGTTGTTGTCCTGTGCACTTGCTATCCACAGCGCGCGCAGGCCCAGTTCCTTTGAGAGAAGCAGTTCTGCTGTCTCAGGGCTTGCCGCGACAATCACATCTGCCTTGCTGAGGACTTTGCCTGAGCCCTCGGCGAGCCCCACGCGACCGTTATTTTCGGTCGGGACAGTGACGTCATCGCCTACTTCGGCGCGCACAAAATACTGTGCCTTTCCCGCGGCCTTGGAAAGCGAGTCAAGCTCTTGTGCGAAGCGGTCGCAATGTTCCTTCTCGGCGACAATGCCCGGGCGGAGGGCGAATATGACGATTGATGGCCTTGCAGGCCGTGTAGCGAGGATAAGGAAGATTATCGCTACGACAATGCCAATATAGGCGATGCGCATTTTCTCGCTTAGCATGTCAGCGCCCTGCCTGGGATGCGCGAACCTGGAATGGTGCGCTGAACGTGGAAGCGAGGAGCGCCTCGAGGGCCAGGAAAACAAGGGCGGCAAACAAGAGGACCATCTGGATGTCGGAGAACTTGCCCTCCATTGTGGCCGGAGTGGTGTAGGGCTTTCGGGCGTCCTCGATCCGGACATTTGGCAAATTCCACACTTTTCTCAGGGCGGCCGGTGGAAGCGGGGTGATGTCGCTTTCTTCCCGCGGAGTGTTGACGGCTACGTAGGTGGTTCTTCCACCGGGAGCGGTGAATTTGTACCTGCCGGGAATCTCGACGGGACCGTAATCGAGAAGGGCTTTTCCTTCCGCAACCCGCGGGAGAAGTTCGACTGCCGTGCTGTCGGGCAAAGTGAGGGTGCATGATCCGGCGGCTTCTGTGATGGTCAGCGGGATTGACACTTTGGCTCCCACCGTAACATTCGTTTCCTGAGATGATTTTCCCGCCAGGTAGTAGCATAGCTCGTTGGCAAGCGGGGGAAACATGGGTAACGCGACGAGGTTCGTCCATTGTCCGTCAAAAGTCGATGTCCACAGGAGCGTCTTGCCCCGCCCGCGAGCCCTCTCAATCAACAGTGGACGACCATTGTCGAGTTTTGCCAGCGTTGTCGCATCAGAGCGGGGACGCGCGTCGAAGTAGCTGAATATCTTCAGCCTCTTCATCCCTGAGCGCCAGAGTCCCGCGAGCCCTTCGAGAGTCTCGGGCATTTTGAGGTCGGTCAACGAGGCATATCCGTTGCCCTGCGATTCCTGAATTGCAGTCATCTCCGCCGGAAGGACCCCCGCATCCCCGCCGAGCTGCTCATTGAGAGCGGCAGGACGCATTGCGGGGCCGCACACGATCAGAAGTCCGCCTCCCAGGGAGACAAACGCCTTGATACGTTCGGCCGAAGCCGGTGAAATTGCAGGGGGCTCAAGGATGACAATTACATCGGCCGGATAGCTCTCCATGCCTTCAAAATCCGAGATCGCAGTCGTCGAAACTGAAATGGTCGAGAATTCGCTGTTGTCGAAAGGAGCCAGGGCGGCGGCAAGGTAAGACGAAGCCGCCTGGAAACTACCTGCGGATGGGCGACCGTCCACCAGAAGGACATTCACTTTGCGCGACACGTCAGCAGCGAAGAATCGAATGTCATCGTCAGGAAGGGAATCCGGTGTCATCGAAACCGAATAGCAGACAGAACCTTCTTCTGCCGGTTTCTCCGGGAAGGCCACCGAGCTGCCGCCCTCCTTAACGCGCGTTGATCGTGTGGCGATGGCCTCATCCAACCTCTTGAAGGTAACCTGGGATTCCCGCTCGCCCTCGCCTCCCCACAGGTTCAGGTGCGCCTTTAGAACGGTTCCAAGACCAGTGGCGAATACGCTGCGGGCCGGTTCGAGGTCCTCCACTGCGGCGTTCTTATCGTCCTGTGCGGAACAGGTCACGATAGTTATCGGGGCATTTGCCCATATTTCGGAGGCCAGCTTACTGAAAAACGCTTCCGGGCGGTCGTAAGCATTCTGCGCAAAGTCGCTCACAAGCACAAAATGCCCAACGCACCCGCTTTTATCAGCCAAGCCCCATTCCTGTCTCAGCATGGGGAGAATCAACTGAGGCGAGGTCCCGCGAAAGGAGGGCTCGATACGGGAGAGTTGCTCCTTGAACTGAGTCGGTGACAGAGCCCGGGATGAAGGCTGAATCGTATCGTCGAACACGGTCAGCTTGAAAAAGTCCCCGGGCGATGCCGAGTCGGCTTTTGCCCTGAGATAGTCCCGCGCGGCGTCAAAGCGTGTCTTCCCTCTGACAGCAGTGCGCATTGAAAGAGAGCCATCCAGGAACACGAAGTACATATTTGGCCTGTCGGTTCCCGCGCCGGTCAGCAGCGGGTGAGCAAGAGCCAGGAAGAACGCCAGAAGAGCGAAAGTACGCAGCGACAGCAGGATCATCTCCTTGACGCGGATCCTGCGCCGAAGTCGGGCGTAGGCGCGAAGAAGGATGACCATGGCTCCGAAATCCTGCTTGCGATGTCTGCGCCGGAAAAGCAGATAGATAAGAAGCGGCAGCAGGCAGAACAGCAGCGTGCTAAGCAGTTGCGGGGCACCGAAATGCATGGCGGTATTCTATTACCTATTCGCAGGCGGGCCAAACGAAAACGGCGGGGCCGTGGCCCCGCCGTTGAATTGATGCGAAACTGCAGCCTACTTCAGGTACTCGACGCTGAGCTTTATCATCTCAACAGGATTGCGAGGCTTGTTGGGAGCATCGGGACGAGTCTGAGTGGCGGCGATCTTCTTGCAGGTATCCAATCCTTCGGTGACTTTGGCGAACACGACATAGCGACCATCAAGCGAAGGGATGGGCTCGACGCAGATGTAGAACTGGCTGCCGGCGGAGTTCTTGTCCTGACCGGTGAGGCCCATACCAACTGCGCCTTCCTCATGCTTGAGTTTGCTTTCCTCGAACGGGATAGTGTATCCGGGACCGCCCGAACCATCGCCGTGGGGATCGCCGCCCTGGATGAGCTTGAAGATCGGGCGATTCTCGACGCGGTGGAATATCTGGTTGTTGTAGTAGCCCTTTTCCACGAGGGTCAGGAAGTTCTTGCAGGTCTGAGGGGCGTCATCCATGCGCAACCAGATCAGGAAGCTGCCTTCCCTGGTTTCCACGCGGACACACACGCGGCTGTAGACATTGACGGTTGCCCAGTCGCTGCGAACGACCTTATTATCGGCGAGCTTGTAGATTGCGCGGACGTAGAACACCCCGCCATCGCCGAAATCGAAGTACTTCTCGAGGTTTGTCAGCGTTCCGCCGTAATAGGAGCCGCTGATCATGGGCAGCTTGAATTCGGTCCCATCCTGGGGGAAAGCCGCTCCGGTGCGAAGGATGGATGCGCGCTTATCCTCGTCGATCATCTCGACGCTGAAGCACTTGAATGCGTTTGAATTGAGAACGACCTCAGCCTTCTCGCCGTTGAGTTCCAGCTTGAAGCCGACATTGACCGGCTCGACCCCGGCTTCGACCTTCTTGAAATTCAGCTTCCCAACCATTGCGAGGTGAAGTCCGTCGACATCCTGCCCTGTTTCGAGAGCGGGCTTGGGTGTTGGTGTTGGCGTGGGCGTAGGGGTCGGGGCAACAATCGTGGGACTCTGGGACACCGGAGGCGTCACGGGATCCTCGGCGAATACGCTCACCGCGAAGCAGACGAAGCAAAGCGTTACCGCGAACAGGGAATACTTCATTACTGTAAGCTCCTCATATGTACGTACTTCTGGGAACGGGCAATCTTATTCGGCCCTATGTATGTGTCAACTAAAAATGGCGTCTCTTGGCCCCGAAGGCGCAGTGCGGGCGGAATCTTGAGAGGGAGTCCGGACCTGCGCGACTTGACAATGCGAGACGTTCTTTGTTTGAGGGCTATCAAAAGGCACTATAATCGCTTCAACTGGCGATTTCGCCTCGTGGAGGACTCCAAATGGCACGTAGCCTGTTTTGCGAATGCGGCGCCGTTTACGATGCTGACAAGCTGGCCGAGGACAGACTCTACAAATGCCGTGAATGCGGCGCGGTTCTCTCCTCGGAGTACGCTGTTGAGGAGGAGCTTCTGGCCATACGGCAGGAAGCTGCCATCCCCAAGACCGGAATGCTGATAACCGCTATTTTGATCGTTGGGCTCGCCATTATCGGCTTTGCCCTCGCCAAAATGAACGTAGTTGAAAAGGTCCGCACTGATTCGGAGAAGCAGGAAAAGACAGTCAGCGAATTCGGCCCGAAGCTGGACCAGTGGGAGACCTCCGCGTCCCGGATCCGCGTCGAAGACAAGAGCGAGCAACGCGCCTCGGAACTGATGGGCGAGGTCTTCGATCGCATCTCGCAGGCCAGAGACAAGGTCTATCCCGCCGTGGTCATGATCGAGTGTGGTGATAACGAGGGCAGTGGTGGCACCGGCTCCGGTGCTATCTTCATGCCCGATGGCCACGAAGGTGTGGATACCGAAGGCTACATCGTCACCAATTTCCACGTGGTGCAAAACGCCTTCATACTCGAAGTCATGCTCTCCAATCAGGAAACCAGCGCAGCCGATCTGATCTACGCTGATCCGTTCTGCGATGTCGCAGTAATCAAGCTGAAGTATCCGGAGAAGTGCAAGGACATCAAGCCCGCCAAGTTCGCCGACAGCGAAAAAGTGAGAATTGGCGACTTCTGCATGGCAATGGGCGCTCCGCAAGGCCTTGGTCGTTCGGTATCTATCGGTGTCGTGACTGCACAACACAGGATGCACGCTTCCCAACTGGGCCCCCAGATCTCGCATCGCGAGCATTGCTTCATTCAGATGGACGCGCCGATCAACCACGGCAACTCCGGCGGCCCCACGGTCAATCTTAACGGCGAAATCATCGGTATGAACACGCTCGGATTCGATATGTACGGCTTCGAGAAATTCGCCTACTGCATCTCTTCGAACTACGAACGCGAAATCGCAAATACGATCGTGCGCAACAATTCCCAGAGTCGCACTCCACTGGTCGAGCGCTCGACCTACGGACTTGAGTTCCTGCCGATGTCAACTATCGGTCGCGCGGAAAGCGACGGGGTTATCGTCTCCTACGTGGCTGACAGCAGCCCCGCATACCAGATGGGCCTTCGCCCGGGCGACATTATCACCAGGGCGGTCATCGGTGGCAAAGAATACCTCCCCAAGGTTCACTACCCGGAGCAAGCCTATCAGGCATTTTATGCCTTCCAGTTCATCCCCTTGGGAACTGGCGCCGACGTGACGTGGCACAACTATGTCACCGGTGAAGAGAAGACAGGCTCCATGAGCAGTGCAGGATTTGCAGCGGAGAACTTCGACAAGGCCGGATCGTCAGACTGGTTTCTCGGCACCGTAATGACTCCATGTACCACGGCGGATTTGGAGGGCGCCGGATTCGAGGCTGAGGAAGCCAGCGGATTCGTGATCCAGGACTGGGCAGACAGCGGCTCATCGGTCATCGGCGGAATGCACCTGCGTGATTTTGGCCTCAAGAGAGGCGACATCATCAGGACTATCGACGGTGTGATTCCCCAGGCTGCCCGGCACATTTACGGCCTCATCGTTTCTCATTTCCAGGGGCGCCCGGATCCGATAGTGTTCGAGGTTATTCGCGGCAAGGCCAAGATTTACTTCCAATTCGAAGTGCAGTAGGTGAAGATATGGCCAACTTCGTACAATGCAAATGCGGTGAGAAGATAGCCACTGTCCGGTTTCGCAAGGCCGACTCCGTGGTCTGCCGTAGCTGCGGTCTCATCGTCTATGCCGATGGACACACAGCAACGAAGACCGCGGTGATTGAGCGCAGGAAGCCGGTCGCAAAGAAGGTCCGCCCTTCGGGCTTCAAGCCGCGTCTGGTGATGCCCGCCCAGTTCCTTGGGCTTGCGCCGATTTTCTATCTTAACCTTGTTCTCGCGATCGTGGCGGTTGTTGTTCTTATCGCGTACGGTGGTTCGCGCCAGGTCGTATCTGATTCGAAGCCGCGTCCCTACTCCAATAAGCTCAACGAATGGACGCAGCAGGAAAGCACCATCAATGCGCGTATCAAAGAAGCTGCGACCGTCAAGGTCAACGTCAAGAGCATCATCAACGACATTATGCTCAACGAGGTCCCAGCTTCCTACAAGAAGACCGTCGGCTCGACGGTCATTATCGAGCCTCAGTCGTATCGCATCGTGAATGGTGAGAGACGCAGTATTGGGTACGGCAGACCCAGTTCGGGCTTCGTATTCTCCCCCTCCGGCTCAGTATCAGGGGAGGACTTCTATATCATCACGACCTTTGCCGCAGTGGATATGGCGGACTACGTTACTGTGACTTTCTCCGACATGTCTGTAGCCCGTGGTTCGATCGCGGGGGGCGACCCTGACTCGAACATCGGCGTTGTACGTGTCCCCAAGAAGTTCCTTGCCAATGCCGAGGAGTATCGGGCGGTGCCGACGACCGACAACGTGTCGCTGGGCGAACCCATACAGACACTGGGCGGAATAGGAATGAACACCGGGTTGTCCCTCTATAGAGGAGCCATCTCATTCCTGAAGCGTGCACGGCAGAGCAGGCTCGCAAGCGGACGGCCCTCCGGCAAGTGCAGCGTATTCTACCAGACCAACTGCGTAATTAATCCCGGCATGGAGGGCGGTCCCGCCTTCAATGCTCGCGGCGAAATAATCGGTGTCTCGATGTCCTACCTCAGCGAAGACGATCTCGGCGCCGAACTCGGCATCTCGTATGAGTATGTGAACGGTGTCAACCTGATCCTTCCCATCGGCTACGCGCTGAAGATCGCCAATGCGATTGTCAAGGACGGCTATTTCAAGCGCGCGACTATCGGGGTCGAGTTTGAGGTCCTGGATCCGGCTGATCCTGCATCCAGCCTTGTTGTTTCATATGTAGAGCCGGAATCCCCTGCCGGGAAGGCAGGCATTGTTCCCGGAGACCGGGTGCTGACCATTGGTGCGACTCCCATTGAGGTCAGGGTAAGCGGAGACATTCCCGCCCTTTACCGCACGATCGCCGACCTCAAGACAGATGCGAAAATCGCTCTCAAGTTGCAGCATGCCGGTGCCGAAAGAACCGCCGAGTTGACCCCCATCGAGGCTACAGACCCGCAGGACTTCGAGTTCTATTGCGAGGATTGGGGCCTTTCCCTGCGCATTCTCACCCCTCGCGAGGCCGCGAAGAGAGGCTTGGGGGAGACCCGAGGCTTGTTCGTTTCCAGTATTGACCGCGGAGGACGTGCGGCGGAGGTCAACCTGCGAATCGGCGATATCATCGTCAGCATCGAAGGCAAACTCCCCGTCAATCGCGCTGAGCTCGAGGAGCTGTACATCCAGCTAACGTCTGATCAAACCCTGAGGAACGTCTTCTTCAAGGTGATTCGCTCCGGCTACACGCGGTTGTTCCTTCTGAGGAACGTCAAGAAGATCTCGTCCGGCGCGAACGTCAATTAGCAGTAAGGGGTTTTCGATGAGCAAGATACAAGAATGCAAGTGCGGAGCCAAGTATAACGTCGAGCGTTTCCAGCCCGGCACGAAGTTCAAATGCAAGGTCTGTGGAGAGATCCTCGGAGTCCCGGTTGCCGAGGCACCCACTCCTATTCCAATTCCGGAAACGCCGAAGCCGATTCCCTCGCAGCCGCGCGCCACACCTCCGCGTCCAAGGGCTCCTGAATCTCGTCGCCCGGCGCGTGAAGAAGAAGCCGAACGGCCGCGTCCCATCCGGCAGCGGCCCGCGCCAGCGCCGGAGGTTCCGGAGCCTGTTGAAGAAGACGCCGAAGTCCCGCGTGCGCGCAGGACTCCTCCCCCTTCAAGGGAAGAAGCCGTCGAGCAAAGGCGTGAACCCGCTCGCAGGCCGACTCCTCCTCCGGCCGAACCTGAACCGGCTCCGCCTGAGCCTGAGCCGGAGGAAACAATTGAGGAAATATCCGCGGACGTTCTGCTCCGCAAGGAAGACTACTCCAAGCATAGAGACGAGACTCTGGCAAGGGTGCCGAAATTCCTTCCCGCATTTCTCATCAACGGCGCCGTTTTCGCGGCTGTTCTCATCGCTGGAATCGTAATGATCGGTGGATTTGCCAAGCCGCAGGTAAACGGCGAGGCAGAGCGAATTGCCGGAGAATTCAACAAGCGGTCGGAGAAGATTGACGCCACTATGACCGAGAAGCTTCAGGAAGCGATGAGGCTTGGCACGGTGAATAGCGACACGGTGTACAAGGGTGTTCGCGAGAAATTCGCCAAGGCCGCTCATCGCGCATCATTTGGCACAGTTTCCGTTATCAGCGACCTCGACATCTACGATGCAGGCACCCCCGTCAGAATTCCCTACAAGGGTGGCGGTTTTGCCTTTGTGGTCGATGGCGCGAAGAACTACGAAGGCTACATCGTTACCTGTTACGAGAACATCGCCGGGGCACGGTCCGTCAAGGTTCTTGCGTTCGATGGCCGTCAGTACGATGCAAAGATCGTGGCCTATGATGTTCCTTCCAACATTGCCGTCCTGCAGATAGATGTCGCCGAACTGAAGAAGAACGGGACAGCGCTTGAGCCCATTGAGTGGGGCGATTCCGACGAAGCCAAGAAGAAGGTCGCTTCATACGTGTTTACCTGCGGCTCTCCTTTCGGAATGGACCGTTCAGTGGCCCTTGGAAGCGTTTCCTGCCCTGACCGCTACACCGTGTACTCGATTCGTACGGGTGAAGCGTGCGGATTCTACAACCAGTTGTTCCAGACCGACGCAGCCGTCAACTGGGGCAGCACGGGCGGCCCGCTTGTCAATCTCGATGGCCAGGTTATCGGAGTCTGTGTTGCGGGACTTCACAAAGCCTTCGGCCTTACTGACTACAACGGGCTCTACTTCGCAATACACAGCAATTTCGCCCGGAAGATCGCCAACGCTCTGGCGCGCAACAGCAGAGTGGACCGATCCTACACGGGCATACTTGTCGATTCTCTCAAGGCGCTTGAACTGGATCCCGATTTCAGAGGCGTGGCCGTTGTCGGTGTCGAGCCCGATTCCCCCGCTGCCAGCTCTGCGCTTTCGGCCGGAGACATTTTCTATGCCGTCTCCTACATGGAGAACAATGCGAAGAAGGAAATCAAGCTGAACGCCAGGCATACTCCTGACCTGCCCATCATCTACGACGCATTGGCCTCCCTGCCGCCGAATACAGAGGTAACGTTCCTCATCAAGGACAGGACTGGCGAAAACAAGCCCCCGGTCGTTATCAAGACCGTGCCTCTCCCGAGAGGTGGGTCTGATGTCGTGAACGCCGAGAGGTGGGGAATTGTCGTGTCGCCGGTGTCCAAGACGACCTCGATGGCTTTTGGCACGCCTGATGGCAAGGGTGTAATGGTGGTTGCCGTCATGGACAATTCGCCAGCTTCCCGCGCCATGATCCAAGTGGGAACGATTATCCTGGCAATCGACAACAAGTCCATTGACGACATCAAGATCTTCCGCACGCGCTACGATAACCTCCGGGCAGACAGGCGGCGCGAGGTAACATTCGACGTCAAGAGGCCGAACGCATTTGGCATGCTTGGCGCGTATGGGAACGACTTCATCAAGATCCTTGTAATCTACTAAGTCACATGCTCTAATCGTATGCAAGGGGGAGGCAATGCCTCCCCCTTTTTCTTGATGTTACAGGCCGGATATGCGATTGTAGTGCTCGGCCAGCAGTCTCTGAGCGTCAGGGGCGGATATCGTCTTAGCGTACTCGCGCGCAAAACTCTCGTCCGGGACACCGGGCGGAGGAAGGGCCATCCGGCGGCGCTCGGAACAGGAATCCAGATATTCGTCTGTCAGGGCCGATGGGATATCTTCGCAGATTTCGGCAATTCCCGGCGTGACGGCATCAACGCCGAGAATCTTGCGGCCGCGACGGATGATGGCCGAAGCGGTCTCCTTCCCGCAGCGCCTTTCCAACAAAGCGATGCCCCCTGAGCCAGGCGCAAAGCCAAGCGCGCTTTCGGGGAACCAGAAATAGCTGTGCCGGGAAGCAACAATGCACTTGCAGGCCAGGGCAAGCTCGAATCCCTTGCCAATGCAATGACCTTCGACGAGGGCAAGCGACGGGAAGGCCGCCTGCGCGATGGAGCAGAGCACTGCTTGAGCCTTCATTGAGCGCGCGAATGCGCGAGCCTCGTCAAGACCAACCAATTCGCCGAGGTGCGCCCCGCTGCTGAAGGTTCCATTTGCGCCACGGAACGCGAGCCCTTTGCCGTCGGATTGGCTGAGCGATACTGCCTCCCGGATGCCCTCCTGGACCTCATCGGAAATCGAATTCTGTGTCTCTGGCGATTCCAGGAGCAGCACTCGCCATCGGGACAGTTCAGTAAGTTGCGTGTAAGTCATTTAGGCTGTTCCTCTACATCGATCAAGGCGGCCTGAGAATCGAAGAAGCCCACTCCGAGCATTCGGCCAACGGTGGCGAGATATGAAACCGGCCTGTGAAGGACGTAAGATTTGGTTTCGCCGTCCGAGAATATCTTGACAATTCCGTCGTCGAAAGCTACAGCCAGTCTGTCAGAGCCGAGGAAGGCGAGCAGGCTCTCGGCTTTTCCGGACACGAAACTCTTCACAGGTTTTCCTGGAGCCTCCATCGAGTAGATCTCGGAAATTCCCCTGCGCGCAACAGCCACGCAATTGCCCTCAACTGCTACGGCCGTGGGTGTCCTTATCCCGTCTCCGTCAAGCGCAGAGGCAAGCGTTACGAGCGAATTATCCCCGAGCTTGAGGCCCAGGATTTCCCCGGAATTCGAATAGCAGAAGGCGTATTGCGCATCCCGGGAAAGCCCGAAATAGCGATACTGTGGTGGTAGCGTGGTAGTCTCCGGCGGGGTTCCCTGTTCAGAAGAGTCGGACCAGCGTATCAGAACGCCGTCAGTTCGGAGAAGCAAGCTTCCATCCGCGTTCCGTCCAGCGGCTACGATTTTCGAGGCTTCTTCCAACTCCAGCTTACGAATGGTCTTCCCGGTCAAAACGTCAATCTCCGCTGCCCGCCCGGCAGGAAGAACGCAAAGTGCGCGGCCAATTCCGGCATCCCGGACAACCGTGACTGCGTGCATGAGTGAGAACAAGGGCTTCGGCTCAAATTCCGCGGAAAGCTCAAAAAAGGAAATGGCTGTTGAACGGCCGATCGCAAGCCACATTGCCCCCTCGCGGAGTCTGCCCGTTGCCATGCAGAGCACAGGTCCGGACTTTCCGACGGGTCCCGCGATCAGTTCGCCTTTCCGCGTGAAGACTCGAAGGGAGCCATCCGGGTCGAATCCGGCAATCTTGTCGCCGACAAGGAGAACTCGAGCGAGATTGGAAGAGGAACTCCAGTTGCTCTCCTCCGCGAGCCCGGTGGAGAAGTCATAGGTTCTTACTGAAGAGTCCGCCATCGAGAACGCGAGGAATGAGCCGGACGCGGCCGAGTCGAGGATTCTGGCCGGGCACTCAACACGCCCTTTGGCTTCACCTGTTTCGATGTCGAAGTAGGACAGGCTGGAAGAGGAGATGACCGCGACGTATGCCGATTTGCCAGATGTCACAATGTGGCAGCCGTCAACTCTCGCATGCCTGAAGACCTTGCTCCATCCCCGTGCTTTCCCCCGCGCCCGGATCCAAATTGACTCGGCAAAGGAAACAGCGATATTTCCAGCCGGATCGACCTCAATTGCTCGTACTGACTGTTTCCATCCGCTCTCCACGGTCCTGCAGGTTCCATCGGCCGGGTTGAATTCGCGGAGTGCTCCAAGTGCAGTGCCACACAACAGGCCCGTTGGGCTGAAGCTGACAGCGGTCGGGCTGTCGTCAAGAATCGGGTACCGGTTCCGGGTGGTCAGGTCAACCGATAACAGCAGCAGGACGCCATCTTCCGTTGTAAGAGCGACCAACTGTCCGTCGCGTGACACAGCCAGACCTCCCGTTGATCCGGGTACCGGTGCGAAGCAAAGGCTTTTCCCTGTCGCGAGATCCCACTTCCGTATGAAACGCCGGTCAAGCGTATAAAGGGCCGTTCCGTCAGGACTTGCACGCACCGCAGATACGGACAGGCCGTTTCTGTATTCCCCGGCGCCGTCGTGCCAATAAGAAGGGGCCTCATCTGCCAGAGCCAGGCCTGTCAACATGGAGAGAATCAGAATCAGTGCGCCCGTTCCCTTACTCATCTCTCATCACCAGAGCTTCGGGAAAAACATCCCGGTTTTTGCCTTGTACTCCGTGTACTCGGGGAAAGCAGCAGTCAGTTTGCGCTCTTCGATACGGGCACGGGTATACTGACCCAGCACGAAAACAGCGTAAACGATAATGGTATACCAATACAGATTGATGAGCAGCGAGCCAAGAAAGACGACGAAATGGCCTGCGTACAAAGGATGACGCACGTAACGGAATATTCCGTGCCCGATAAGCGTTCGGGCCTCCGCCATCAGGGTGAAGGCTCTGCGCAGAGTCAGAAGGCCGATCAGGTTGATTGCGGATCCGGCGATCATCATCAGGCCCCCTACGAGGAGTTGTGTGTCCGATCCGCGGTGCACCTGTACTGGGATTCCTATCTTCTGGAGCAACGCAGGTCCCATAGTGATGAAAAACGGCAGGCCAGCGATGATCACGGGGAAAACGACTTCCATGAACCCTCTGGCAACGCTCCTCGCAGGTCTTCGCGTCAGGAAGGCGATTATGTATGCAAGATAGATCCCGGTCTCAAGGGCCCATACGCCGAACCAGAGGTAATTGAGTGCGGGGATTTGCGTGGCAATGTGCCCCGGCTCAAGTGTCGTGAATCCAAGCCGTGACTGAATATCGGACCAGAAAGTGGAAAAGGAGCAGCCGGTATATCGTCCAAAGTCCAGTAGACGCCAGACAAGGAATCCGACGCAGATGATGGTTCCTGTCGCGCGTCCAATGAATTCGCGATACGGCCATCTGTTTGGATCGAAAATCGGCAGGTCATTGAGTCTGCGAAGGAGGTTGCTCATGCATCACCTTGGGTAGAGTCCTTCTTTGACGTTCGTTCGCTTGCCGACTTGCTTCGGTTCCGAGAAGCCGGTTACCATGTGAGTATTGTACTCACGGTTGGTCCGAAAATCCTCTAATCTCCTTGTGCGCGCAGCACAGGATGAAGCGGAATTGCGCAGGTCGTTTGCGTTGGTGGCTCGCGAGCTTTGCTGTAACGGCAAGGCGGCTATAATGGGAAAGCCAGCGAAGCGGAGGTTGTTTGCCGGATTTCTTCATAGTCACCAAACCGATCCAGTTCGATGCTCGGGGCCGGGTCATTTCCGGCCAGTGCCTTCCGGATACCGACGGTTGGAAGGTCATTCGTTTCGATTCTCTCTCGGGGACGGAGACTGTTGTCTTCACGGGCTTCTATGACCACTGCAAGACGATCCAGGAGAATTTTGTTCGAGGCGAGGTAGCGCTCATCGAGGAACTCGCCCGCAAGCTCGAAACCGAGGCGGGGACTCGACGCGGTCGCAAATCGTGGATTTTCCGCCATTTCACGAGGAACAAAGACGGGACTTAGCACCGTCTAACCAGTTTCTGACAGACAAATGCCTCTCGCCCGTCTTGACATCTGCCTTTCCCTCCTATAATTGCGGAGACACCCGGAGGGAAAATGATCCCTGAAAACATTCTCGATAATGCCGCCTCGCTTCTCGAAAACGGCGATCGGGCTGCCGCTCGCGACGCACTTACCGAAGGTCTTCTTCAGTTTCCCGAAGAACCGCGGATTCTCAACAACCTCGCTGTCCTTTGTCTTGAAGAAGACAGCATGGATGAGGCCGCATCCCTCCTGAGCAGAGCTCACAATATCGCCCCGGACGACCACAGCATAGCCTGTAACTACGGCTATGCCTTGCTTTCCCTTGGCGATACCGCGGAAGCTCGCAACGTCTTTGAGTCGGTGCTCAAACGCAAGCCGGATTCAATCGAAGCGCTGAATCACCTTGCTTTGGTTGACACCATCGAGGGCAGATACGCGGAAGCTGTTGAGCTGTTCGAGAAATCGCTTGCCCTTGCACCTACAGATGTCCGGCTCCTGAACAACTATGGGGCAACCCTGCGCAAGACCGGCAGGTTCGCACAGGCCCTGAAAGTGCTGGAAAAGGCCAGAAGGCTCGCACCTAACGATGTCGAAGTCTTGAGCAATCTTGGTGCCACGCTGATCAGGCTGCACAGGTTCGAAGACGCGGAGGAACACCTCAACAGGGCTCGGGAAATTGACCCTGAGGATGCTTTGCTGTATTATCATCTTGGATGCAGGTTCAGAGAAGAATGGGTCGAAGCTCGGGCGGAGAAACCGGCGAACCGCGGGCACCTGAGCGATCTGATGCTCCGAGCGGAGGAAAACTTCCGGAAGTACCTGGAAGTATCCCGTGACAGCCTCTATGCGGACTACGTCAACGCCTGGCTCGATGAGTTGGAGAACGCGCGAAAAGCGATGGTCTAAGCACTCGGCTGTTTGCGCTCCAGCGTGGAGAGGATTCTGTTTAAGTCTTCTACGCTGAAGTATTCGATTACAATGCGGCCTTTGCTCTTTGAATTCTTTATTATGACTCTTGTTCCGAAGAACTTGCGGAGATAGTCCTCCACCTCGGCAATGGCGGGATCGGGGGGAGCCTGGCTTCGTGTACGAGGCTGCTTTCCTTCTTCTGAAGCGGCTGGCTTCTCGGCGGCGAGCTTCTCAACGTCCCGGACGTTCAGGTCATTCTCGATAACCTGCATGCACAGTTCCACCTGCCGTTCCGGAGAATCGGCGGCGAGAATAGCCTTGGCATGTCCGAATGAAATTCGGTTCGAGCG
>Ga0265297_10001359_pt1 | contig 58267 bp, 41 predicted proteins | sample Munlanlwell13791_FD_192502 | JGI IMG/M metagenome (GOLD analysis project Ga0265297, IMG submission 192502) | Leachate microbial communities from a municipal landfill in Southern Ontario, Canada - Leachate well 137-91 | ecosystem: Engineered > Solid waste > Landfill > Unclassified | place...
TAAGTTTTAGTAATTGTTTACAACTTACAGATGATGCTGTTTTTGCTTTTGCGCAGAATTGCCAATTTTTACAAAAGGTTGATTTTTCTTATTGTGATAAAATTACGGATCAATCAATTATAGAGTTAATTAAAAATAATCACCATTGTTATTATATAAATAAAGATTATTTTGCTACTTTATCTAGTATTTTAAAAGAAATTAATTTAAATAATTGCGTGCAGATTACAGATAAGGCTATTAAAGAAATTGCGTATAATTGTAGATTTTTAGAATTTCTTCACCTTTCTGGATGTAATCAAATTACAGATGAAGCAATAAAAGAGCTTTTATTTTGTTGTCCTAATTTAAGAAGATTATATATTTATGAACGTAATAATATTTCTGATTTATTAATTCAAAAATTTCATGAACATCCAAATTTACAAGTTTTTTACTAATTATCTTGATTTAAAAAATTGTAAATTTATTTAAAATCATAGATAAATTAACATAAAAATAAAGAATTTTTCTTATTGAAAATATTTTGTTTTTTGTTATGATAAATAGATCAATATTTGGGTATTTGGGGATTTAATAATTTAAAATTAGTTTTTAAAATTTTTCCAAATATTTTTAAAATTTTTTTTAGGAATTTAGGTAAAAAAATATGAATATAAAAAGAGAAGATGTAAGAAATATAGCAATTATTGCCCACGTTGACCATGGAAAAACAACCTTGGTAGATCAAATGTTAAGACAGTCTGGAACATCCTTAACAAAAGATCTAGCTAATACAGAAAGATTAATGGATACCGGTGATTTAGAAAAAGAACGTGGTATTACAATAACAGCTAAAAATACTGCTATTTGCTTGCCACAAGCAAAAATTAATATCGTAGATACTCCAGGTCACATGGATTTTGGAGGAGAAGTTGAAAGAACCTTGCAAATGGTTGAAGGTTTTTTATTGCTTGTTGATGCAGCAGAGGGACCATTGCCTGGAACTCGCTTTGTATTGCAAAAAGCTTTAGCATTAAATTTAAGACCTATGGTTTTAATTAATAAAATAGATAGAAAAGATGCTGATGTAAAAAGAGTGGAAAATGCAATACATGATTTATTTTTAGAAATAGCAATAGAGGCCGAACATTTAGATTTTCCGATTTTGTATGGCTCTTCAAGAAATGGCTACGTTTCAAGCGATCCAAATGTAAAATCTGGTAACATGCAACCATTATTTGATTTAATTTTAAGTCATGTGCCTGCACCTGTTCAAAAAGATCAAGATTTACAGCTTTTAATAACAAATATTGATCACTCTGATTATGTTGGTTGCATAGGAATTGGTAGAATATTTAGTGGAGAAATTAAGCTTGGAAAGCAAATTATTTGCTGTAAAGATAATAAAGTAAGTAATCCTACAAAAATAACTAAATTATATCAATTTGAGGGTTTATCCAAAAAAGAAGTAGATAGTGCAAAATTTGGTGACATTGTTGCTATTGCGGGTTTTGAAGGCGAGGTAACTATTGGAACTACAATTTGTGATATAGATAAACCAAAACCATTGAGTTATGTATCAATAGATGAACCAACCTTATCTGTTTATTTTTCAGTAAACAATTCACCTTTTTCTGGAAAAGAAGGTAAATTTTTAACTTCCAGACAAATAAGAGATAGATTGTATAAAGAATTAAAAACAAATGTTGCTCTCAGAGTTGAAGACACAGATTCACCAGAAACCTTTAAAGTTTCTGGTAGAGGTCAATTACACCTAGGTATTTTAATGGAAACCATGAGACGTGAGGGTTATGAATTTCAGGTATCAGCTCCTGAGGTTATTTATAAAGAAATTAATGGAAAAAAATGTGAACCATTTGAATTATTGACCATTGATGTTGGCGCTGAATATCAGGGTGTAGTTATGGAGGCTTTGGGTACAAGAAAAGCTATTTTGCAAGAAATGACACCTTACGGTGAAAATAAATTAAAAATGGAATTTAGAATCCCTGCAAGAGGTTTGATTGGATACAGAAGTCAATTTATGACAGCAACTCGAGGAACTGGTTTATTGAATCATCGCTTTTCAGATTATGGCGAATGTGTTGGGGATATCACAGAAAGAATTAACGGTGCAATGGTTTCTATGGAAAATGGCCCTGTTACTGCTTACGCATTGGATGCATTGCAACCAAGAGGAATTTTATTTGTGAGTCCAACAATTAATGTGTATGAAGGCATGATTGTTGGTGAGCATAATAGAGAAAATGATATAGATGTTAATCCTGCAAAAAAGAAAAAATTAACAAATATGCGAGCTTCTGGTTCTGATGATGCCGTAAAATTAGCACCTCCAAAAATTATGACATTGGAAGAATCTCTTGAATGGATTAATGATGATGAACTTATGGAGATTACTCCTGAATCTATTAGACTTAGAAAAAGGTATTTGAAGTCTTTTGAAAGAAAAAAGAATAAATAATTAAAATTCGGGAATTGTTATGAGTAAAAAAGATTTAAGTGAAAAACACAATCATGCTAATGGTGCAATCTTAGAAAGGCACAACAATATAAAAGATGAAATTTATTGTCATTTGCCGATTGCAATATTTTCAGTTGCTTTTTCCATGATAATTCTGAGTTTTTTGAGTTACTTTGATGTTTCAGGGAGTAATTTAAAGGGTGCACATAGACTTTTTCACAATTTTCATTTTTTACATTTATTATTTGCTGGGACAGGAACAATGTTAACTTTTAGAAGATTTTCTAAAAATGTAACAATTGGCATTTTGATTGGTTTTATAGTTCCTGCAATTTTTTGTACAACATCAGATGCCTTGCTGCCATATGTTGGAGGACGATTGCTGGGGGTTGATATGGAATTGCACTGGTGTTTTTTTCATCATATAAAAACTGTCAGTACCTTTTTGATTATAGGTATGATTAATGGTTGGATTATGAGTAATCATAATTTGAATAAACAGCTTTTTTATTCTCAGGGGTTTCATTTTTTACATATATTTATAAGTTCAATGGCATCTATTTTATATTTGGTGGGTTTTGGATTTTCTGATTGGCATAAACAAATGGGTATTGTTTTTGCTTTTTTAATTTTAGCTGTTTTGGTTCCATGTACTTTTTCTGATATAGTAGTTCCAATGATATTTGCAAAATTTAATAAAAAAGTTACAAATACAGGATGCGGGTGTTGTATACATTCTATGCATTCAGAACATGATATTAATAATATAAAAGTTACCCCAAGTGAAGTTTTTAGTGCAAAAAATAATAGAGAAATAAATAGATAGTAGCGCCAAATAATCAAGTATAAATAAAGGGTGGTTCGGTGAGGCAGATTAGATTCGAAAATGTGACAAAATCTTTTGATGGAGAGTTAATTTTAAATAAATTGAATTTAACTATTCCAGCTGGACAATTTTTTGCTTTATTGGGGCCCAGTGGATGTGGAAAAACTACTTTATTAAGATTATTGGCAGGTTTTGAATCTGTAGATTCTGGTAAAATTTATTTAGGTGATCAAGATATTACTCATGAACCTATATATAAGAGAAAAATTAATACTGTTTTTCAACAATATGCACTTTTTCCACATTTATCAGTTTTTGAAAACGTTGCTTATAGTTTAAGAATAAAAAAATTAAAAGAGAGTGTTATCGTAGAAAAGGTTAGCGATGTTTTAAAAACAGTCCGTCTTTTAGGTTTTGAATCAAAATCTATAAATAGCCTTTCTGGTGGTCAACAACAAAGAGTGGCTCTTGCAAGAGCTATTGTTAGTGAACCAGATGTTCTTCTTTTAGATGAACCATTGGCAGCCTTAGATCCAAGATTGAAAGAAAAAGTTTTAATTGATCTTATAAACTTGCAAGATAAATTAAAAACTACATTTTTATATGTTACTCATGATCAATTTGAGGCATTAACTGTTGCGGATCAGATGTCTATAATGAATTTAGAAGGGAATATTGAACAAATTGGTAGTCCTAAGGAGATTTATGAATTTCCTTTTTCTAGATTTGTTGCAAGTTTTGTTGGAAGTACAAATTTTTTAGAAGGCGTTTTAAGAGTACAAGAAGACAAAATGCTTGTTGAAGTTGAAGGCCTTGGCCGGTTTACAGTTTTTTCTCCTATAAAAAAAGATTGGTTTATTCCGGGGGGTAGATTGTTTATGGGAATTAGACCTGAAAAAATTTTTATAAGTAAAAAGGAGATAACAGGATTTTCAAACCATTTAATTGGTAAAGTTAATAATATAATCTATTATGGCCGTTCTACTCAATATGATGTACGATTGAGAAATGGTAAAATGTTAACTGTCTTCGAACAAAATGAAGAACATTTTCCTCAGCAAGAAATAGATTATTATGATCAGGTAAATTTATACTTTCAAAAAGAAAATGTTATTTTATTAGATCATTAGCTTTAGGGTTTATGTTGATGGGTGTTTTAAAAAAGATATTTAGAGAAGATTTGCCATTTGTTTTTGCTGCGCCTGCCTTAATTTGGCAGATTTTTTTTGTTTATTTACCACTATTTGTTCTTTTTTTACAAAGTCTAGATTTCAGATTTTCTAATTATTCTGGTTTATTAAATAATCTTTTTTTTAATGTTATAGCAAATTCTTTTATTTTAGCTTTTATTACGGCAACTATTTGTTTGTTTGTTGCGTATCCTGTAGCATATTTTTTATCTATGAAAGTAAAAAGATTTAAAAATTTTTTACTTTTTTCTTTAATTTTACCATCATGGACAAGTTTTATTGTGCAGGTTTATGCCTGGATTTTTTTATTACAAAAAAATGGACCGTTTAATATTATACTTTATAAATTAGGCATAATTTCAAAATCAACTCATCTTTTAAATAATTATTTTGCAATTATATTAGGTATGGTTTATTGTTATTTGCCATTTATGATTTTACCTATTTATACTGTTTTAGAAAAAATGGATAAAAGGTTAATAGAAGTTTCTGCTGATTTAGGTGCAAATAAAATTCAAACCTTTAAAAAAGTAATTTTACCATTGTCAAGTACAGGAATAATGGCAGGTTTTTTATTGGTATTTATTCCAGCGTTTGGTGAATTTGCTATTCCTGATTTATTGGGAGGTGGTAAAAAGATTTTTTGGGGATCTTTAATTGTTGATAAGTTTTTAATGACAAGAGAATGGGGATCTGGAGCAGCCTTTGCGTTTATAGGGATTTTAATATTATTAATATTTTTTACCTTTTTTTATTTTATTTATAGGTTTTTAATAAAATTTATTAGAACTAAAAAATTATGGGGAGGTTATGAATAGATTATGAATAAAATAAAAATTACTGGTAATAGAAATTTATTAGGCAAAATTTTACCAACTTTACTTATTATATTGTCATATTTATTTTTGTATCTTCCTATTTTTATTTTAATACTATTTTCTTTTAATGAGTCTAGCGTTAGCATTCATTGGACAGGTTTTTCTTTAAAATGGTATTTAAATCTTTTTAATTCACCAGAAATAGGTAGAGCTTTAATGGTATCTTTATTTGTTGCATTTTCCTCTACTATTTTAAGTCTTTTTTTATCTACAAGTTTGGTTTTGGCTGGAAGATGGTGGAAAAATTCTTTTTTTAATAATATTTTTTATGTCAATATTATATTGCCAGATATCATATTGGCAATTTGTATTTTGAGTATTTTTTCTTTTTTAAAAATACCTTTGGGATATACAAGTTTGATTGTTGGTCATACTATAATAGGCTTAGGATTTGCTGTGCCAATTATTAGATCAAGGTTTGTTGAAATAGATCCGTTTTTGACAGAAGCATCCTTGGATTTAGGTGCTGGTTATATGCAAACATTTATAAAAATTGTTTTGCCTTTACTTAAACCATCTTTAATAGCAGCAGCTTTGTTAGTATTTACTTTATCTTTAGATGATTTTTTAATAGCATTTTTTTGTTCTAGCCCTACAGTTCAAACTCTTTCTGTTTATGTTTATTCTATGATAAAAACATGGATTGATCCTACAATAAATGCGGTGTCTACATTATTGTTAGTTATAAGTAGTTTATTGGTCTTATTAGTTTGTTCTTTTAAGGTTGTAGACAGGGTAATATCAAATGAATAATGAAAAAATAAAAAAATTTGAAAATAAATTTTTACCCAAGATTACAATTATATTATTTTATTTTTTTCTTATTTTATTTTTTTTGTATTTATCCAGTTTTTATAATTTTTTTTTCAAACCATCTAAAGTTATAAATGTTTTTACTTTTACTGATATGATCCCAAGGTCTGTTGTAAGCGAATTTGAAAAAAAAACAGGTATTTCTGTAAGACTAAAATATTTTGATAATAATGAAGAGTTAATTGCAAAATTAAAATTAGATAAAGGCTCCGGATATGATTTAATTACAAGCTCTGATTATGCCATTGAGCTTTTGCGTAAAGAAAATTTGTTAAAAAAAATAGATAAATCAAAAATTATTAATATTCAGGATATAGATTCTCGATTTCTTAATCTCTATTTTGATCCTGAAAATAATTATAGTCTGCCTATAGCGTGGTCTGTAGAAGGGATAGTTTTTAAAAAAAATTTATTTAAAAACTATCAAAATTTTATAAATTGGGATTTTATTTTTAAAGATCCAATATTTGATTATAAAATTTGTATGTTAGATACTCCACGTGAAGTTTTTTATTTAGCGGCGAATTATCTTTTTAATAGATCTTATGATTTAAGTAAAGAGCAATTAGGATTTATAAAAGAAATTTTGATTAAACAAAAAAAATGGGTAGAAATTTATATGAGCGGAAGCTTACAATATTATCTTTTGGCTGATATTGTACCTATGGCAGTTTCTTCTAGTGCGTTTGCAAAAAAATTATTAGAAATAAGTGATGATTTTGATTTTATTTTGCCTAAGCAGGGCTCCTTTTTTATTGTAGATAACATAGCAATCCCTGTGCATACTAATAAATCAGATTTAGTTTATCAGTTTATTAATTTTTTAACTACAGCTCAAAATTCTACGTTAAATTTTGTTGAACATGGTTACAATCCGGTAAACAAAAAAGCTTATTCTTTAATAAATAAAAAATTTATAGAAAATAATAATTTTTTTCCTATTGGTGAAAATTTTAAAAGGCTTTATTTGATAGATAATAAAATAGATATAAAAACAATAGAAGATTTGTGGCTTTCAGTAAAATTAGCTTAAAAAGTTTTTATTTAGAACATAATTTATTTGGAGAATGTATGGAAAATTTAAAAGAAAAATTTGAAAAATTATATTCGAAATATAAAGACAAGAAAAATTTTTTTGAAAAAATTATAAAAAAGTGGCAACGCAAAAATAAAACAGATTTATATAAACAGGCTAACGATTTATTACATCAAGCTGATAATTATTCAAAGCAGTTAGCAGAAGGTTTTATTGCAACAGTTGAATCGCAGCCTGATAAGGTTTTGCAAGAAAAAATGTTTAAAGATTTTAAAAAAGTTTATAAGCAATTAAATTCTATTACAAAACCAGAATGGAGACAGTGGATTGAAGCTATAATATTTGTTGGTGGTCTTGTTTTTATTTTAAGAACATATGCTTTTGGTCTTTATCATGTTCCAACAGGATCTGCTGAACCAAATATTTTAGTTGGTGATAGAATTTGGGGAAATAAATTTATTTACAATATAAAAAAAATTAAAAGAGGTGATTTAGTTATTTTTGATAATCCTGAATTTTTTTATAATAAATCAAATATTATTGATTATTATTGGCAAAAATATATTGGTTTTCCAATACCGCTTTTAGGTTTAAGCTCTGGTCCAGATAATTGGGTTAAAAGGGTAATTGCTATTCCTGGGGATACAATTGAGGGTAAAATAGAAGATGGCAAGACTACGATTTATTTAAATGGCAAAAAATTAGATGAAACAAAATATGTAAACCCATATCCATTAATAAGATTAAAAAAGAGCACTGGCTTGATCGATTTGGATTCTTTTGGGCCATTTAGGATTCCTGGTTTTTTACGTAAACAAGAAAACATTGTTCGTTATACATATGTACCTGAAAAAGATTTGAAAAATCAGCCATACTATTCAATAGAAAAAGATGAGATAGTAAGAAAACCTGATGGCAATTATATTTTAAGTTTACCATATACTCCAACTTATGAATCAGGTTATTTTTATCAAGAAATAGCAAATAGTGTAGATAGTTTTGGTCCAATAACTTTACCTGAAGGAAAATTCTGGGCGATGGGTGATAGTCGCAAAAATAGTAGAGATAGCAGATATTGGGGTTTTTTGGATGAAAATTTAATTCATGGAAGAGCAAGTTTTGTTATTTTTTCTGTAGATAGTCAAGAACCATTTTGGTTGTTTGAATTTATAAAACATCCAATTAAATTTTGGACTAATTTTTTAAGATGGGATAGATTTTTTAAAAAACTAAATAATCTTAAAATTGAATCATATAAATCAAATCAAGAGGCTTTAGATGCCAAAAAGTAATAAATTTTATGTAACAACTCCTATTTATTATGTTAATGCAAAACCACATATTGGCACATTATATTCTTCATTGTTAGCAGATGTCGCAGCTAGATGGAATAAATTATGTAGCAAAAATACTTTCTTTCTAACTGGTACAGATGAGCATGGCCAAAAATTAGCACAGTATGCAAAAAATGCCGTTATGCAACCTAAAGATTTTGTTGATTCAATTGTGCCTTTTTTTAAAAATACATGGAAAACATTCGAAATAAATTATGATAAATTCATAAGAACTACAGATGCCGAGCATGAATTAGCTGTTATTAAATTAATAGAGCAATTATATAAAAATGACGATATTTATAAATCTGTTTATTCTGGTCTTTATTGTGTGCCAGATGAAAAATTTGTAGTTGCAAACGAGGCTATAAAAGATGAAAAAAATAACTATCTGTGTCCAACGTGTAAAAGATCTTTAATAGAAGTTACTGAAGAAAGTTATTTTTTTAGGCTTTCTGCTTACGAAGATAAACTTTTAGATTTTTTTGAAAGAAATCCAGATTTTATTACGCCAAAAGAACGTATGCATGAAGTTGTTTCTTTTGTTAAATCTGGTTTGAAAGATTTGAGTATTTCTAGAAAAAGTGTTGAATGGGGAATACGATTTCCATTAGAAGGTGGACATACAGTTTATGTTTGGGCTGATGCTTTAACTAATTATTTAAGTGGCATAGGTTATGGGCAAAAGGATAAAGAAAAAGATTTTAATTATTGGTGGCCTGCTGATTTGCAAATAATGGCAAAAGATATTTTGCGGTTTCATGCGGTATATTGGATTGCATTTTTAATGGCATTAAAATTAGAATTACCTAAAAAATTGTTGGTTCATGGATATATTTTGTCTGATGGCAATAAGATGTCAAAGTCTTTGGGTAATGTAATGGATCCTGAAAAACTTGCACAAATGTATGGAGTAGAACCTGTACGCTATTATTTGCTTAGACAAATGCCTATAAATCAAGATGGTAATTTTTCTTTGGCAGACCTTGAAAATCATATTGCTTCTGATTTAGCAAATAGTCTTGGTAATTTATTAAACAGAACTTTAACTTTGGCTTTAAATAATAATTTGCAAATATTAAAAGCTCCTGTTGCTTTTAATACTGAAACCTTGGCTTTAAGAGAAAAATGTGAAGAAGCTTTTAGAAGTTTTTGGGATCAGATGAATCACTATTCTTATCATATTGCTTTATCAGAACTATGGATTTTTATTGCTAATGTGAATGCATATTTTCATAAAATGGAACCATGGGTAGCAGCCAAAGAAAACAAAGATCTTTTTTATGAGGTAATTTATGCATCTTGTCGTAGCCTTTACACAATAGGAGTTTTACTTTGGCCTATAATGCCAACCAAGATGCAAGAATTATTAAAATCTTTAGGTCATGATTTTGATTTAAATAATAATTATGAACAAGAATTGCGTGATAATAAATGGGATAAAACTTTTATTTTAACAAAAATAGAGCCATTATTTATTCGGCCAGAAAATTTTTCTAAAGAACTTGTTCAGGAAGCTAAAGATGCTGCTATAAGCACAAAGCCTGAAAGTGATAAAAATTTTTCTGCTGAACTAATAGATATTAATGATTTTGCTAAAGTGCATTTGATAGTTGGTACTATATTGTCATGTGATTCAGTTTCTGGTTCAGATAAACTTTATAAATTACAAGTAGATTTAGGCAAAATGGGTATTAGACAAATTTTATCTGGTGTTGCAAAATTTTTTAAACAAGAAGATCTTGTTAATAAACAGGGTATTTATGTCACAAATCTTGCGCCAAGAAAAATGATGGGCCATGAATCTAATGGCATGATGCTTTTTGCAAAAGATGAAATTGGTAATATGAAAATGGTTACTGTTTCCGGATTTGTAGAAAACGGCACAAGATTGTCGTAGAGTTAGAAGTATGAAAGTGTCGAATAATAAATTTGAAAAATTAAAACAAAATTTCCCCATATTTAAAAATAATAAAGATCTAATTTATTTAGATAATGCTGCGACTTCTCAAAAACCAGATATAGTAATAAAAAATCTTGTAGATTTTTATGAAAAGCAAAATTCCAATATTCATAGATCAATTTATGATTTAGGTGAAGTTGCAACAGATTTATACGAAAATGCAAGAAAAACTGTTGCAAATTTTATTAATGCTAAATATGAAGAAATTATTTTTACAAGCGGTACAACAGAAGGCATAAATTTTGTTGCTGATTCATGGGGAAAAGATAATGTTTTTCCTGGCGATCAAATACTTTTGACTCAAGTAGAACATCATGCAAATTTTTTGCCATGGCAAAGACTGGTGCAAGAAAAGACGGCAGAACTTAAATTTATAAAGTTAGATAAAAATAATTTTTTGCTTGAAAGTTATTCGCAAGATAATTTAGATAAATTAATAAATTCTAAGACAAAATTAGTTGCAATAACGCTAGATTCCAATGTTTTGGGCAATATTTGGCCAGATAATTTGTTGGAGAAAATTATAAAAAAAGCGCATTTTGTTGGTGCAAAAGTTTTGCTTGACGCAGCACAGGCTGTAGCTCACAAAAAAATAGATATAGAAAAATTAAATCCAGATTTTTTGGTATTTTCTGGACACAAAATGTTTGGGCCAACTGGGATTGGTGTTTTGTACATAAAAAAAGATTTGCACAAAAATTTGCGACCTTATCAACTTGGTGGTTCAATGGTTTATTCTGTTTTTTTTGATAAACCAGCTATTTATCGTGATGCACCAAATAAATTTGAAGCTGGAACCCAGCCAATAGCCCAGGCAATAGGTCTAAAAAGTGCAATTGATTTTATAAACCAAAATATAGATTTTAAAGAACTAATAAAATATGAATCAGATTTGACAACTTATTTGTTAAATAATTTACAACTAATTCCTGAGTGTCAGATTTTGGGTAATCAAGAAACTTTAAAAAGAAATGGGCATTTAGTAACTTTTTACATAAAAAATATTCATGCACATGATTTGAGTGCTTTTTTGAATAAAAAAAATATTTCTTTAAGAAGTGGCAATCACTGCGCACAGCCATTATTTGATTTGTTAAAAATTGAATCAAGTTTAAGAGTTAGTTTTTCTTTTTATAATACTCAAAAAGATATAGATTTATTTTTAGAAGCTTTGAAAGAAGCGATAATTTTTTTTAAATAGATTTGATAAAAATTTTATTTTAAAAAAATTATTTAAAAAAATTTAGGGTAAAAATAAATGGTAAATAAATTGTATCAAGAAGAATTGATGGAGCATTTTAAGTATCCAAAAAATAAAATAAAATTAGATAATCCTGATTTTTTTAGCGATATACATAACCCTTCATGTGGTGATAGTGTTAGCATTCAGGGTATGTTAAAAAAAGATTCGCAAACTGGAGATCTAATAATTAGTCAGTTGGCTTTTGATGGTTCTGGGTGTGTAATAAGCCAGGCAACAGCTTCTATGTTGACACAATTTTGCAAAAATAAAACAGTAAAAGATATTTTAAATTTAAATAAAGATGACATTTTAAAACTTATAAAAATAGAATTAGGACCTACGAGATTAAGATGTGCTTTGTTAGCATTACAAGCATTACAAGATGCTTTGCAAAAATATGTTGAGTAAATTTTTTAAAAATTAATTTTTCCCAGGAGTTTATTATGTTAGATATTCAAATTTCAGAAAAAAAATTTTGGGATAATAATGTAGAAGGCTATATTTTTTTATTAAAAGAAAATTTTGAATCAGCTTGTAATTTTATTAACTTTGATTATATAGAAAAAAATTATTATCCAAACTTAAAAGAAATTTTAAAAAAACATAAATTTGAATCAAAAAAGGGTGAGTCATTTATTTTGACAGGTAAAAAGGGTGATAAACTAGTTCAGTTTATTTTCATAGGTTTAGGTAATCTTGAAAATCGTTGGAATATTGAATTAGAAAATTTAAGAAGGGCTGTTGGAACTGCAGTTTTGTTATTGAAAAAACTTAAAATAAAAAAATCTGTTTTGGCTGTTCCAAATGAAAAACCATTTGGGTTAATAGAAGCTAGATTAATAAGGCAAATGGTTATTGCCGGTTTAATGGCCGATTATGAATTTACAAAATTTAAAAGTGACAGAAAAGAATATGAAGATTGGTCTTATGAAATGTTTTTATCTTTAGATGCTAGGCAAGATCAGACATATGCAATAAGCCTTTCTGAGGGGCATATTATAGGTAATGCAGTAAATTTTGCTCGTAATTTATCAGATTTACCTGCCAATTATATAAATCCGACAACTTTGAGTATGCAAGCAAAAGATATTGCTGATTCTCTTGATTTAGAATGTAAAGTTTTTGGAACAGAAGAAGCGCAAAAATTTGGTATGGGAGGATTTTTGGCTGTAAATTCTGGATCAGATGAACCTGGCAAATTTGTTGTTATTGAATATAAAACTACTAAAAAGGATGCTCCTACTATTGCGATTGTGGGTAAGGGTGTAACATTTGATTCTGGTGGATTAAGTTTAAAACCCTCAGACTCTATGACAGGAATGAAATTTGATATGTCTGGAGCAGCTGCAGTTATTGCTACAATGAAGGCTATTGGACAATTAAAACCTGAAGTTAATGTTGTTGCAGTTGCCCCAATGGTTGAAAATATGCCAAGCGGAAAAGCTTGTAAGCAAGATGATATTATTACTTTTATGAATGGCAAAACTGCAGAAATTAAAAATACGGATGCAGAGGGTAGGCTTATTTTGGCTGATGCACTTTGTTATGTAGAAAAATTTTATAAGCCTGATGTAATTTTAGATATTGCTACTTTGACTGGTGCTTGTTTATATGCATTAGGTCATTTTTTTACAGGGCTTATGACGCAAGATGAAGTTCTTGGAACTAAATTACAAGCTGTTAGTCTTGTAACTGGCGATAGAGTTTGGCCATTGCCTTTGGATGAAGATTTTAGGGATGCAATAAAATCAGAAGTTGCCGACGTTGCAAATTGTGGTTTACCAACTTATAGAGCTGGTACTATTACTGCCGGATTGTTTTTGAGTAATTTTGTAACTACAAAGAGTTGGGCACACTTGGATATTGCTGGAACTGCAGATGGTGTTCCTGGAATTAGTTATCTGGGTAAAGGTGCAACAGGTGCGGGCGTTAGATTGTTTATTGATTTTATTTTGAATTATAAAAAATAGTTTTTTAGAAAATAAAAATATAATAAAAAAGCCCCTAAAATTTTAGGGGCTTTTTTATATTTAAACTTATTTTAAAAATTTTAAATTTATTTTTATCTTATACAAACTTCATTAGGTAATAAAGCAATTATTTCATTTCTAGCATTGTACATAGCAGGAATTGCATTATTGCAATAACTATAACGCTGTTGTAGTTCTGTTTCGTAATAAGCTCTACGGGCAGGAAATTGTATAAAATTAAAATTGGGTAAAATGCAAGAAGAAGCACCTTGATTTACTGGAAAAAATCGTGCATAAAGATCGGCAACAGTTAAAGCTATTATCATTTCAAGCATTTTTTTGTTTATGCAAAAATCGCTAAGACCAGCTCCACTAGCCATTAATCTTAAATCTATTAAAAAATTGTTATATGAAGTCTTAGCATGAGGATTTAAGCGTTTATCAATTGCATCAGAATAAACTTTAGTGAATAATTTATGTGAACCAACTAATAAAGCGACTTTTTTTTGTTCTTCTAGTGTTAGTTCAAAGCGCTCAAAAAAAATTTTGAAATTAAATGCAAAACCATCTAATTTTATATATTGGAGATATTCAGTTTTATTTAAAATATCACGCAAAATATATTGCATGCCAATTATCTCATAATTTCGTCTATCTATAAAATTAATTGATCCATCATCATTTTTAGTGTATTTACAGTTGCGAATATTTTGTATTTCATTAGGTTGTTCTACAATTCCAATTCCTGCTTTGCCTATATTAAGAAGTAAAGCTGCAAAGAATAAAAGGAATTTATCCCGTTCTGTAAAATTATTACACCAAAGATTTTCTTGTGTTTTTGATTGATTAATTATTTCTGTATTTCGATTATAAGTATATTGTTCAAGCATTTTATCAAAATTGTAACAAAATTCAGGTTCTATCCAGCTGCTTTGATTTGCAAGCCATCTATCTATATATTGTGTAACCCAAAAAGAATGAGCAATTAAATCACCCATATGTGGATTTATTTTAAAATTAATATTATCTGTTGGAAGTTCAGGTTCTATTTTGTATTTGTTCATATCAAAAATTAAATCTTCAAGCGAGTTGGGTGTGGGTTCTTGCATGCATTTTACTGACAAAAAACAAAAACAAAGTGTAGATATTAAAAAAGTAAATTTTTTATTCATAGTGAACCCCTAATGAATCTTAATGAGAGTGATTATTTTTTATTCCTAATAATTCTGCAAATATAGTAGCATGGCGCACAGCATGAGTGCTTGCCATTTGATTTTCTGATAAAATTTGCTTTGTTGCTTGGTCATATTTTTCTAAAATATAATAAACTGTGTTTAAATTTAAAAACATTTCTTGATTATTTGGCAAGATATTTATTCTGAATCTTTCTAGATCAGAACTTATGCCGCTTAATTTAAATAAATAAATTTTTTCTAAAAGCTCTTGCAGCGTGACATAAAGATTAAAATTAATATTTTTATTTTTTTTATTTGGATCTTTTGATATCAAGTCACAAGTTGTTATATGTGTAAAATTTTCTTGTTCATTATTACCAATACATATTTTTATTGGAAAAATAATATTATAAGGGTAAGAGAATTGATGTTTTTTGATGAGTTTATACTCATATTTACAAGCATTCATACAAGCATTTATAGAATAATTAAATGTTATATTTATTGTTAAAAAACATAAAAAAATAAAAAATAACTTTAAAATGTTAGTTTTTTGCATGTTAAATTCCCATTTTTTGATAAAAATTTTAAAATAAGTAGGAGTATATACATGTTTTTTAATTTTAAAAGAAGATAATAAAAAATTTTAAATAACAAAGTTTTTAGAGATAAATTTTATGCAGAATATTTTTTTATCAAATTTTGCTGTACTTGCAACTTGGACAGCACAAATATTATTTTTTGTGGGACTAATTCCACAGATTTTGCTTAATTATAAATTAAAATCAACTCAGGGTTTAAGTGAATTATTGTTAATAGGTTATTTAAACGGTTACATTGCATATTTATATTATACATTTTGTTGTAACTTGCCTGCTGCATATAAAACTATTATTCCAATTGCAACCGTGGCTATGCTTATAATGGTTTTTCAAAGATTTTATTATGTTAAAGAATTTGATAAAAAAATTTATAAAATTTTACTTATATATATTTTAAATTTTTTGTTTACAATAAGTTTATTGCCATTTGCAATAAATTATAAAACCATTATTGGTACATCTTTGGGATGGATAATGGCTTTTATCTGGGCTACCTATCAGATTCCACAGATATTTAAAATTTTTAAAGAAAAAACTACTTTCGGGTACAGTTTTTTACTTGTATCATTAATAGGAGTGGGGGATTTCGTTGAATTACTTGGTGCATTGATTTTAAATTTGCCAATGCCTACCATATTAAATGCTCTACGTGGTTTTTTGATCTATTTAATTTTTTGTTTACAGTTTTGGATTTATAAAAAATAAATAAAAATATTTTGTAAATTATTGTTAATAACAAGTTGTGTTTTTTTGTATAGTTGCGTTTTTTTATATAAATGTTATCATTCTAAAGAATGTTTTTTGATTAAATCTTATTATTACAATTTATTATTATTATAAAAATTTTAATCTTTTTAAAAAATAAATTTAATTATTTTTTTTAGATTTTTCGAATCTTAGTTTTTTTTAGTTTTAAGTATAAATTAATAAGTATTTTGAATTCTTTTTTTCAAAAACAAATATTTTTTTTCAAAAAATTTAAGGATACTTTTATGATGAATAATTTAGTATCAAATTTTGTTGCCTTAGCGATATGGGTAGCACAAATATTATTTTTTATTGGTTTAATACCACAGATTTTACTTAATTATAAATTAAAATCTACAAAGGGTTTAAGTGAATTTTTATTGTTTGGCTATTTAAATGGCTCGATAACATATTTATATTACATTTTTTGTTGCAATTTGCCGTTGGCGTATAAGATTATTATGCCAATGGTCCTTTTAGCAGTAATAATAATGATTTTTCAAAGATTTTATTATTCTGAATGTTTTTATGATAAAGAATATAAAATTTTGTTTTTTTATATTTTGAATATCTTATTTTACATTTTTTTAATTAAATTGTTTATTGAATACTCATTGTTTGGAATTATTTTAGGATGGATTACTGCTTTAATTTGGGCTACTTACCAATTTCCGCAGGTTTTTAAAATTTTTAAAGATAAAACTATAAAAGGATTTAGTTTTTCATTGGCATTTTTAGTAGGTTTTGGAAATTTAATTGAGTTTATTGCTGCATTAAATTTAAAATTGCCATTGCCAACGACGTTAAATTCATTTCGTGGTTTTTTAATATTTTTAATATTTTGTTTACAGTTTTGGATATATAAAGACAAATAAATATGCTGGATCGTAGTAAATTAGCTACACAAATAATAGATTTAGCAGAAAAACTTTTTCCTGATTTAAAAAACACAAGTGATCTAGCTCAAAAAGCATGGATTCAAATTTGTAATGACAAGAATTTTTTGCAAAAAATCGAACAATCAAAATCTATTTTTTTAGTTCCAACTTGGCAGGGAAATTTAGGAGATATTTTTGAAATTGATTCTTTTATAAAAGAATACTCTGTATTATCTGTAGATGGTTCTCAAATTTATCCTGACAGAAATTTTTCTGGTGCAAACTGTTTTTTAATAAATTTAGGTGCATGTTTTTTAGAGTACGGTGATAAAAGTAGCGTAAAATTTTTTTCTGAACCCAAACTATTTTTGCCACAAGATTTTTTTAATATAAACGATAAAATTCAATTTAGTCATGAATTAGTAGATTTTTTGCGTGAAGGCTTAGAATTAAAAAACATGTTTGATTTAGCTTTAAATTTTAAATTAAAAAAAGATTTTAAAAATACGATTTGTTTTATTGATGGCAGTTTAATTTTTTGGTTTCTTGAAAGCAAACAAAAAGAAGTCAAAGATCTTTTTTTAAATAAATATCTATATTATTTAGAACAATGTTATCAAAATTCTATTTTAGTTGCAGGATTTATAAGTTTTCCTAAAAGCCGAGAATTAGTAAATTTAATTAAATTAGGCTTATGTCATTTTGAGATTCCTGAATGTGTTTCTTGTAAAAAAAAATATGATTTTTTGCCCTGTTCTCAGGTAGATGAATTAATAGATACTTCTATTTTAAGGATTTTTTTAAGTAAATTTTGTAGAACTACAATTTTTTATAGTAAGTCAAAAATAATAGATGATTATCCAAAATATTTAAAAACATGTTTTTTTTATTTAAACATAGGTAAAGAAATTGTAAGAATAGAAATTCCATTTTGGATTGCTAAAGATTCTGATAAAATAGATTTGATTTGCAAAATTGCAATTGATCAATGCAGTAAAGGCTCTGGGTATCCCGTAGTGTTGGCTGAAGCTCATGAGCAAGCTGTAGTAAAGGGGCCAGATAGGGATTTTTTTTATCATCTGATACAAAAAATTGGAATTGAAAAACATAAAAAATTTTATTTTTCACAAAAAAGTTTAAAAAAACGCTACATGGGAATATAAAATATGATAAATGGCAAAAATATAAATTTGTTTTTTGGACAGCAAGCAGTTTTTGATGAAATTTCTTTAAATATAAATTTGGATCAAAAAATTGGTTTAGTCGGACGTAATGGATCGGGAAAAACTACTCTTTTAAAAGTTTTAGCAGGCCAACAAAATCTAGATTCAGGAACTGTGTCTATTCAAAAAGATTGCAAGCTTGCTTATATGCCACAAGAAGTGATTTTGCTTTCTGAAAAAAATATTTTACAAGAGACATTTAGTGTTTTTGGAGAATTATTAGAGTTTAAAGAAGAAGCAGATAAATTAGAACAAAATTTAACTTGTCCTGTGAATATAGAGCGGTATGCTTTTTTACAAACAAAATTATCTGAATTAAATTATGCAACAAAGTTAATTCAAGCAAAAAAAATTTTAATAGGTTTAGGGTTTTTGCAACAAAATCTTGAAAATAAGGTTTCTGAGCTTAGTGTGGGGTGGAAGATGCGTCTTGTTTTAGCTAAACTTTTATTACAAGATGCAGATTTTTATTTATTTGACGAACCTACAAATCACTTAGATATAGTAGCTAAAGATTGGTTTTTAGATTTTTTAAAAAATTCTAGATTTGGTTTTATTTTAGTTTCTCATGATAAATATTTTTTAGATAACTTGTGTGAATATATCTATGAACTATCTTTGGGGAAATTAAATATTTATAAAGGCAATTACACAAAATATTTGGAATTAAAAGAACAAAATAAGCTTTTGTTAGAAAAAAAATTTATAGAGCAACAAAAATACATAAAAAAACAAGAAGAAGTTATAGAAAGATTTAGGGCTAAAGCTAGTAAAGCTAAAATGGCCCAAAGTATGATCAAAGCTTTAGAAAAAGTTGAAAGAATTGAATTAGAACATGAACAAAAAACGGTAAATTTTAGTTTTCATGATATAAAACGTGCAGGTAAAATTGTTCTTAAAGTTAAAAATCTAAGTAAAAGTTTTGATAAAAAATTAATTTTTAAAAATGTTAATTTTGAAATTGAACGAGGCCAGAAAATTGCTGTTGTTGCACCCAATGGTATGGGAAAAACAACTTTGTTTAATACTATTATTGGTAAACTAAAACCAGATTCTGGTAGCGTAGAACTTGGTCATAATGTTGATTTGGCAATATTTGAACAAGATCAAAATCGTTCATTAAATCTTGAAAACACTATTTTGCAAGAAGTAGAGAATTCTTGTACTACGAGCGAGACTCGAGCAAAGGTCCGTGGTTTTTTGGGGTGTTTTTTATTTTCAGGCGATTCTGTTGATAAAAAGATTAAAGTTTTAAGTGGTGGAGAAAAAAATCGCGTTGCAATGGTCAAAGTTTTGTTGCAAGATGCTAATTTTTTGATTTTAGATGAGCCTACAAATCACTTAGATTTGCAATCCAAAGAAATTTTATTAAGAGCTTTAAAACAATTTAATGGCACAATTTTGTTTGTTTCTCACGATCGTGATTTTTTAAATGAATTAGCAGATCATATTTTAGAACTGACTCATAATGGTATATATTCTTATGCTGGCAATTATGATACTTTTTTATATCAAAAAGAAGAACAAGAAAAAAGTGCTGATAATATTAATAAGAAAGAAATAAAAAATATATCTGTTGATCAAAATTTAGATAAAAATCTAGAAAAAAAACAGGATTATAAAACTAGAAAAAAATTGGCTAATCTTGAATCAAAAATAGAGCGTCTTGAAAAAGAGAAAAGCTTGATTTATGAAAAATTGGGTTACGCAACTTATGGTACACAAGATTATGATAATTTTGATTTTAAAATTAAAGAGATAGAAAAAGAACTAGAAAATTCTTATAAATTGTGGGAAGAATTGGAGGGGTAAAATTCTATTTTTGGTGAAAAAACGCATTTTTTGTTAAAATTTTAATTTAAAATCTAAAAAATTCAAAAATATTGAAAATAAAATATTTGTTGATTTTTTATTAAAATAATTTATATTAGAAATAAAACAATTAAATCTTATCAAAAAAGATAGTGGTTGAATTTCTGGGGTTAATACGTTTAAGTATTTTTAAATCTTAATTAGTAAAAAAGGGGTAATTGAGTGAACGTATTTAACTTGAATATTAATAAGTTTGCCAGTTTTTTATTTTTTCTTTTTATTTCTTTAAATCATTTCACTAATCTTAATGCAAATTTAAATCAAGAAATTTTAGATAATTACGCAAGTTCTTATGGCAACAAAACTGCGAATTTGCATATTTTAAATCTATTTTTACAAGAAAATCTTGAAAAAATAAAAACAGAAGTTGGTTGCTGTGATTACAATATAACTATTCCTGATTTTATTGGAATTTCTGATTCACAAATAAAAAAATTTCTAAAAGAACAATGTAATATTGATATAAACGAAGTCTGGAATGAAATTTTACAAAATACGGTTTTTGATAATTCTGCTCCAAGAGCAGAAATGTTTGTCCAAATTTTTCGAACTAAGACTTTGCCAAAAGAATTTTTGAATGCTTTAAAAAGCCTGTCGCGGGAAATCAAAAAGAAATTTAGTGAAAATATTTTTAATTTTGAATCTAATGCTTTGAATTTCATAAATAACTTTAAAAATTTTAATAATCAAAATCCTGAAAATAAAAAATATTTAATAATAAGAAGTACTGGTAGAGAAGACAGTGAAAATATGTCTAATGCTGGTGGAAACAAAAGTATTCCGTATATTACACCAAGTGAACAAAATATAAGTAATGTAATTGGTGATGTTGTAGCATCTTATTTTAGTAAAAAATCTTTGCAACAAAGATTGATGTCAGTGCAAAATATTGAACAAGTTGAAGCAATTTTTGCGATGCCATTTATACCAGTTTTAATTCAATTAATGATTGGAGAAAAAAATAAGGGTGAGCAAAATTTTCAAAACATACCTGTTTGTGGAGTTATGTTTACAACTGAAAGTTCTAGTTATATGCCATTATTAACTAATATTCAAGCTACATATGGAAATAATGAAGCAATAGTAAGTAATAAATATCACATAAAGTTTGATAATTTTTATGTAAATGAATTAGGGTTAATTCGTAAGACTTTATATAAAAAAACAGAAAGATTAGCTCCTGTTAATTGCATGTTAGAAAAAATTCAAAATCCTGAAAATCTTGTAAATTCACAAACTTTAGAAGATGAGACGCTTAGATTGTTTTATGTTTTGGCAAAAAATATTGAGCAATATTATGGCAAGACTAAAGATGTTGAATTTATTTATTTACCAAAAACAAAGACCATTTATTTGGTGCAATTGCGATCTATTGTGAATAATAATAAGGATATGCAACCATGTTACGTCGCAAATCCTGATTATTGTTTGTCTGCTGAAAAATTTAAATTTGACGTTATTACGGCAGATGCTAGTGTAAAAAAAATAAATTGTGATCAGGAAATTATTAAATCAGATAATATTGATGATGCACTGAAAATTTATCGAAATTTAGATTTTAATGATAGAAATAACATAAAATGTATTTTAATAGAAAATATTGGTTCTAATATTTCTCACGCTGCTACTATTTTTAGAGAAAGAGAAATTCCTGTAATTTTGGTTGATAAATTTTTTATAAAGACTATGAATTTTAGTGATGGCAAAGAATTATTAATTGATATTCAACGGAATACTATTTTTAAAATTTCTAATGAAAGTATTTATAAAAATCAAAGTTTACAAAATTTAATTGAAAAAAATTTAGTTTGTGTTGGTTTTATAGAGCATCCTATAAATACAAGTATATCTTTATCTAATGATTTTTGCGAACAAGATTTGTTACAAAGCACACAGGATATTCAGGATAATTTTCCTGAGAACAATAATTTTGAAGATCTTATAAATATTATTAAAAACGGTAAAATTCAAGATTCACAGAATGCTTTAAATTCTATTATTGCGAAAGTTAATTCAAAAATTATTGAATTTAAAAATCAATTACAAGCTGCTGGAGAACAAGATGATTATAAGAAAAAACTGCAGCAACATGTTATAGATCAATTATCTATTGTTTTATATAATATCACGTTTTTTGGTAATCAAATTATTACTTGTTTGCAATCTGAAACAAATAATCTTATAAAATTATATTTAATTGATTTTTTAAAAAAATGTTTATTTCAGGATTTAGATAAAAATTTAGTTAATTGCTTTTCTTTTAATAGTATTTTAAATAAATATAATAAAAAAATTAATATTATGGTAAATCGTCTATCGCCAGTTTTGAGTTCAACAGATACATCTCCAAGATTATTAACTGATAATTTTTTTGTGAAACTTGAATTTAAAGGGGTAAAATATGCACTAAATAATGAAGTAAAAGTTGCCTGGATATATTTTTTAGATTGGTTTGCAAAATCAGATGATGTTGAATTAATTAAAAATTTTGAAAATTATTTAGAAAAATATATTTATTCAAAAGAAACTTTTTCTTTATGGCTTAATTTAAAATTTTACGTGACTTTTAATCTTTTTAATGATTGCAATTTTGATCAAAAATGCTTACGTTGTTTTAATTTACTCAAACAATCAGATCATGATTTTTGTGCTATTAAGGATTTTTTATTTAAACAGCAGGAGGTAATACAAAAACTTGATTCTGAATTTTTTTTAAAAAAATCTGAACATATTGAAGATATTTTAGAAAAATTTGATCGAGAAATTTTTAAATTTTTTACAATCCAAGAATGTCAAAATTTATTGGATACAGCTTTTGCAAAAGAGGACATTTTTTTAGCTTTTAATATTTTGACAAATTTGAGAAATTTTTTAGATAAATTCGATTTGCTTATTAAAACTATAAAAATAAAATATTCAGGATCAACACGGTTAATTCTTTTTAAGAACTTTTTAATTAGATTTTTTAATTTTTTAGAAATTTTATTTAAAAATTGTGTTTTAAAATATAATTTATTTAGTAATCAAGATTTAAACCCGGTAGAAATTTTAGATCAGATAAAGAATAGATTAGAAAATTTAGATGTTTTAAACTCTGACGATAGTCAAACTTTACCATCTGTCAATTTTAATGTTTCTCAATCGGTTTTATTTTATTCCATACCATCACGTTTTAAAGACCCTGTAACATTAGAAGATATTTTTACATTTATACATCAGAATGCTAATGCTTCGTTATCATGTTTGTTTGCGTATTTTATGCATATAGATCAAAACTCTATTTTAAACAAAATTTTATCTAAATTTAAAAATCTTATTTTTGATAAAATAAAATTTTTAAATAGGTGTTTGTTTGATTTCAAAGAAAGATTGATACTTAATGGAATAGAATTTAAGCAAAATAAAATTTATTGTACTTATAGTTTGCCATCAGATATGCATAGTAATATTTTTCACATTGAATATGATACGCAAACAGAAAATATAAAATTAAAATTAGAATTTTTATGTTCTGATGCTCAAGAAAAAAGATGGGAAAGTATTTGGGGAATAACAAAATTATTTCCTGTTGTGGTCCCAAATTTTGATATAAATTCATGTGAAGCTTTTTTAGACAAAAATGCTAACAAATTAACTTGCTCTTTTATTTTTAATATTACTAATCAAAATAATGTAGAAAATGTAAATAAGATGTTGGGAATTTTATTTGATACAGCTTATTCTTATTCTCTTGTAAAATGTATCGTACCAAGATATTTATTTAGAAGATTTAATTTTAATTTGAAAGAGAAAAATACTGAATTAAGAAATTTTTTTGTTCAAGACGAAAATTTTTTAGGTTGGCTAAATTATTTATATGAATAATAGGCTCTTTCTGAAACCGCTCGTACCAATCTATATGAACGGTTTTTTAGATTTTTGTAATTTTATACATTAAATCTAATCAATAAACAATCACCATCTTGAACAGTATATTCTTTGCCTTCAGTTTTAATTTTACCAAGAGTTTTTAATTTACTTTCACTTCCCGCTAAAAAAAGATCGTTGCAATTATAAACTTCAGCGCAAATAAAACCTCTTTCCATGTCAGAATGAATTGTGCCGGCAGCTTGGGGTATTTTTGTGTTTTTACAAATAGACCAGGCATGAATTTCTTTTGGTCCACAAGTAAAAAAAGTTATAAGATCTAAGTTTGCGTAAGCTTTTTTTATAATTTCAGAAATGCCGCTTTGCTCAATTTTAAGTTCTTTGAGCATTTCTTCTCGCTCTTTATCTGACAATTGTGCTAATTCGTTTTCTATTTTTGCACTTACAGGTATAACCTTTTCAGGTCCAAATTTTTCTAATAAAATTTTATAAAATTTATTATTTTTATATTTTTGTTCAGAAAAATCATCTTCAGATAAATTAGCAATAATTAAAAAATTTTTTGCAGATAATAAAGGCACGGTTTTGACATTTTCGGTAGCATATTTTTTTGCAATATTTTGAATTTTTTCTATCTTGCCTTGTTGCATGGCAGTTTTTAGTTCTGTAATAAAATTTTTTTCATTTTCAAGTTCTGCAATTTGATGACTGGTTAAATTTTTATTTTTTGCACCTTTTAACAGTACATTAAGTTTTTCTTCTCTTTTTTCTATAGAATCTAAATCTTTGAGAATTAATTCTGCCCAAATAACTTCAAGATCTTCAAGCGGGTCAATTTTATTATGAACATGTGTGATGTTGCTGTCTTCAAAACATCTGACTATGTGTAAAATTAAATCTACATTCATGACGTGGCTTAAAAATTGATTTCCAAGCCCCTCACCTTGGGATGCACCTTTAACCAGCCCTGCAATATCTACAAATTGGACGGTAGTAGGGATTATTTTTTCAGAATTAAAAATCGTTTTTAATTTTTCAGATCTTTCGTCAGGAACATTGGTAATGGCAATATTTGGATCAACTGTACAAAAAGGGTAATTTTGTGCAGGAATACTAGATTTTGTTAACGCGTTAAAAAGTGTAGATTTTCCTACATTTGGTAAACCTACTAAACCGGCTTGAATTGCCATAAAAGCTCCTATAAAAAACATAATTTTTTAAAATTTAGCTATAGTTTAAATTTTTTTGAATTAAATGCCAAATTTTAATAGAAATATGCTAATTAAAATAAATAAATTGTTGCGGTTATTAAATTTTATTTTTATGCTAATTAAATATGAATTTTTGTTTTTAATTAGCATATTTTTTTGATTTTAATATAAAATTTAATTTTATTTAACTTGTTATTGTAGAGTTATGGTAAATCTTTTTTTTAAAACATATGGTTGTCAAGCCAATGTAGCAGATTCTCAAAGCTTAGAAAACTATCTTATAAGCCTTGGTAATGTGCAAGTAGTGGAAAACGAAAATTTGGCTGATTTGATTTTGATAAATACTTGTGCTATACGCGATAAGGCCGAAAAAAAAGTTTCTTCTTATATTGGTCAATTGGCAGAATTGAAGAAAAATAAAACTTATTTGAATATAGGCGTAATTGGTTGTATGGCCAGCTACCTAAAAAAGGAAATTTTGACTCGCTTTGATCATGTAAGTTTTGTTTTTGGTGCTAAAGATGATTTAAATATATTAAAAGACTATTTGCATGATTTAGTTCTAAAACTAGAAACCATTAAAGAAATTTATGCACATGAACAAGTACATGAACAAGTACATGAAAAAGATAATAAAGTTAAATTTGAGTTAAAAAGGCTTAAAAAAATTATAAATTCAAAAAATGTTATAAATAATAAAGTAAAAGAATTATCAGATCTATCCCTTGGTGGTGTCAAAAATAAAGATAAAGAACTAAAACAGTCTTTTATAAATATTATGACCGGCTGCAATAATTATTGCAGTTATTGCATTGTGCCTTTTACTAGAGGTAGAGAAAAAAGTTATCCTAGCAATATTTTGTTAGATAGAATTAAAAGAGATTTGGATTTGGGGGTAAAAGAAATAACTTTATTAGGTCAAAATGTAAATTCTTATAAAGACCCTGTTACTAACAATGGTTTTGAATGGTTAATGGAGCAAGTTGCAAATTTAACCGGTGAATTTTGGGTTAGATTTGTGAGTGCTCATCCTAAAGATATGACTATTGATCTTTTAAAAGTTATTGCTGATCATCAAGATAAATTGTGTACTTTTATACATTTACCACTGCAATCTGGCTCAAATAAAATTTTGCAATCTATGAATAGAACTTATACTATAGAAAAATATATGGAGCAAATAGATTGGGTAAAAAAAATTTTACCTCAAGCAACTATTACAACGGATATTATTGTTGGTTTTCCCGGAGAGACAGAACAAGATTATTTAATGACAAGAAAAATAATTGAACAAGTTAGATACGATCTAATTTATTCTTTTATTTATTCTCCAAGAAAATATACAAAAGCTGCATTGATGCTTGACAATTGTTCAAACGAAGAAAAAAATAAAAGATTGCAAGAGTTACAAACAAGGCAGATGGAAATATGTTTTGAAAATAATTTATTAACCGTTGGCAAAACTTTTAAAACTTTAGTTGAAAAACGCTTAGCAAATGGTAAACTCTTAGCAAGAACAAAAGGAAATCTTAGAGTTTTGTGTGACAGTAAAGACGAGTTGGTAGGAACATTTGTGAAACTTAAGATTAAAAGTGCTGGTCGTGCAAATTTGATTGGTTCTTTGATAGAATAAGTCTGAACCCGTTCATATGGCGGCATAGCCAAGTGGTAAGGCAGCGGTCTGCAAAACCGCGATCCCCGGTTCAATTCCGGGTGCCGCCTCCAAAAAATATTAGGCTTTTTATAAAAATCTATTTGTATTTATTTAAAAAATAAGTAATAATATTTCCATATTAAAAAATTGAAATTTTTAATGGAGTTTGCCGGGGTGGCGGAATTTGGTAGACGCAAGGGACTTAAAATCCCTCGGACTTTTGTCTGTGCCGGTTCGAGTCCGGCCCTCGGCACCATTAAGTTTCAATTTATTTAAAAAAAATTAAGATTTGTGTTTTTTATTAAATATGACTTGACAAATTTTTTTTGATGCTCAATCATCAAAAAGATGCCTACTTTTGTGTTTGTGTTTTTGTGTTAGATCTTATATTCGAATTAAATTAGTAATCTCAAGTTAAGGAGAATTATATGAATAAAGCGGCTTTGATTGAGCAGATGGCAAAAGATACAAAGTTGCCTAAGACTGCATGCAAAAGTGCGCTAGAATCTTTTGTTGAAGCAATAGAAGGTGCATTGAAAAAAAACAAAACTGTTGTTTTAACAGGTTTTGGAACTTTTTCAGTAATGAAAAGAAAAGCCAGAACAGGTATAAATCCAGCAACAGGCGCAACAATGAAAATACCTGCAAAGAAAGTTCCAAAATTCAAAGCAGGTAAAAAATTAAAAGATTTAGTAAAAAAAGCATAAATTTTTTACTATTTAATTTTTTAAAATTAGGCGGGAATTCAATTTATAAGTTCCTGCCTTTTTTTATTTCTAGTTTTTTTTATCTAAATTTTGTTAATCTAAAATATGTAAATGTAAGTATTTTAATGGTTTATTTTTTGGAGGGCAAAGTGATGGATATCTCTGGAAATTTTCAAAGTTTTATGGATTGGATAAAACAGCTTTGGAATAAAATAGATATAAAATCATGGGCTGATAGTATTGGTGGATCTTCTTCTGATGCAATTCAGGCGGCAATATATTTTGGAGTGGGTTTTGGAGTTGGTTTTTTCTTAAAAAAATACTTTAAGTTTTTATTTTTTAGCGTTCTTGTTTCTGTATTTATAGTTCTATTTTTACAATATAATAGAGTTTTGGTTATTGACTGGCAAGCATTTAATAATTTGCTAGGTGTTGATCCAAATGCAGATTTTGGAATGCTTTTAGATTCTTTTTTTGATTGGGCAAAGGCGAATCTTTTAATAGTGATTTCTTCTTCTGTTGGTTTTTTGGTTGGATGTAAATTAGGCTAGAAAATATATGGGGGGTAAAAATAGGGATCAACACCTGATTTATAATCTTTTAAATCAGGAAGAAAAAATTCACGCCGGCTTGCATGGGTCCAATGAAGATTCTGTAGTATCTTTAGTTGATAATTTTTTGTTTGAAGCTATAAAATTAAGAGCTTCTGATATTCATCTTGAATCTGGTCAATCTGATATGCGGCTAAGATTTAGAATTGATGGCATTCTTTATGATCAGGATCCTATAGAATTTGATAAAAGACTTGCGGTTGTTTCTCGATTAAAAGTTTTAGCTTCTCTTGATATTGCTGAAAAAAGAATTCCTCAGGATGGAAAAATTCGCGTTAAAGTAAAAGATAAAGATCCGATAGATATAAGAGTTTCTACTTTTCCATCTGTTTATGGAGAAAAAGTAGTTTTAAGAATTCTTGATTGTTCAAATAGTATAAAAACATTGGATTCTTTGGGCTTGAATTCACAAGATTTTAAAAAACTTAATGATTTAATAAAAAGGCCTTATGGCTTCTTTTTGGTAACAGGGCCAACTGGTTCTGGCAAATCAACAACGCTATATGCAATACTTTCTATACTTAATAATACTGAGCGAAATATTGTTACTATGGAGGATCCTGTTGAATATAATATTGATGGAGTAACTCAAAGCCAGGTAAATTCTAAAATTGGTTTTACATTTGATAATGGTCTACGTTCAATTTTAAGACAAGATCCTGATGTTATAATGGTTGGTGAGATTAGAGATAAACCAACAGCGCAAATAGCAATTGAAGCTGCTCTTACAGGCCATTTAGTTTTGAGTACTCTGCATACAAATGATTCTGTTGGCTCTATAACAAGATTAATTGATATGGGTGTAGAGCCTTTTTTAATTAACGCGGCTCTTTCTGGAGTTTTAGCGCAGCGATTATGCAGAATTCTTTGCTCAAAATGCAAAAAAGAAGTTTGCTTAAGTAATCAGGAAAAAGAATTTTTAAAAAATAAATTTAATTGCGATTTAAAAACAAATTTTGTTTCTGTCGGGTGTAAAGATTGTTTTAATTTGGGGCATAAAGGTCGCACGGGAATTTTTGAACTGTTAATTATTGATGATGATATTCGTGATTTGGTAACTAGTTTTTCAAGTTGTATTTCAATAAAAAAAAAGGCAATAAAATCTGGAATGAATCTTTTAACTCAAGATGCTTTGCAAAAAGTTAAAAATGGAATAATTTCTTTGCAAGAATTTTTGAAAGTGTTTGGAGAAGTTTAATGTTAGAACCTAGCATATGCTAGGTTCTAACGTACTTTTTACTGCACGTAACGCGCAGTAAAGTTGAATTTGATAATTTTTTAAAAAAATAAATTTATAAATTTATTTTAAAAGCTGTTTAATTTGTAAAATGCCTATTGGCTGCGCCGTTAGGTGCTGCCACAAAGTGTGTTAGTACCTAGCGTGTGCTAGGTATCTAATTTACATTATCATAAAAAATTGAACCATAAAGTTTATTGTAATTATCTGCCAGCAAATTTATATCTAAATCGTAATCTGTACCAAGTTGACTGTTGCCTAATTTGATAGCATGAGATAGAGCTTGAGGTGTTGTATCATATTTAAAATTTAGTTTATAGAGTTTTAATTCAGGTTCTGAGAGTGGTGAATTTGGTTGTCCTGCAGCTGCAAGAAATTTACCATTTGGAGATATAACGGACTGCAAAAATCCAAAATATTTTGATAAAGATGTGGCTTGTATTAAAGAGTTTCCTGTAAAATTATAGAAATTAAAATTTCTGTTAAAACCTCCGCCTTCGATTACAAATTGACCATTTTGGCTAAAATCTAAAGTTATTATATCTGACCCAGGGACTTTAGCATCTATATATGAAATTTTTTGAGTGGTATATCTGAAAGCATAAATTCTAAGATAGTTATCAGCTGTTCCAGCTTCAGCAAGATAATTACCATCAGAGCTCCATTTATTAGTAAAAACCCATCCATATGTTCCGGTAAATATGGCATAATCTACCAAATTTAATGAACTGCTGTTAAAATTATAAATTAATAAATTTTGAAAAGCATCGTTTATTTTATGATTTGGCCTATATCCACCTACAGCAATATAATTACCATTAGGATTCCATTGTGCACAATTCAATTGTGCTGGAGAAGAATTGTATTTTTCAAAATTGACGGATGTTGTAATTGTAAGGTTTTGATTATTGAAATTATAAATTATAAAATCATTGTTTGATGTTGCAGAGCTACTTCCTCCTATGGCTAAGTATTTTCCATCAGGCCTCCAACTTGTTGCAAATACATAAGAAAGAGAAGGACTTTGTGAATTTAATGATGTTAGATTGGATCCATCAAAACTGTATATTTTTAATTCACATCCTGTATCTTCTGTATGTCCACCCACGGCTAAATATTTACCTGAAGGATGCCAAGAAAGTGAAAAAATTCCTGAAGTTGTAATGACATTTTCATAATATTGATTTGAGGTTATAAATTTAAAATTATAACCATCAAATCTATATATTTTTAAAAGAGAATCATTAATTATTGTTGGATGTGTTCCTCCTATAGCCATATAAATACCATTAGGGCTCCAGGCAGCGGCTTTTATTTGGCTAGCATCTTGGGGTGAAAATTTTAAAGTTCCATAATTAATTGATGATTGATAATTAAGGTCATAAAGATAGGTATTATCAATGCTGCTAAAAGTTACATTATTGTCTAAAAATAATTGGCCTTTGGTTAAAATTATGCCAGTGTGTGTAGTTTGTAATGTGCAGCCATCTAGATACAAGGTTGAAGATTTATCTTGCATATTAAAAAGAGAATTATTTGTGCAAGAGGGATAAAATTCAAAAGTTGAATTTTTATCAAAATATAAACAAGAATTAGATTCTATTAACATTGGTTGTGTAGATCTATATGAAAATTTATAGGTTCCTGTGACATCGACATCGTTATGAATAAAAAGTTTGCCCTGATTAAAACTAAAATCATCAAATAAGCTTATTTCTATATTATCAAAAGTTACCATACTTTTAATAGAATAAGGGATAATAGGCGGGACGGTGTAAGTTGTGTAAGTATTTTTTAAGGTTAAGTTTCTTAAAGTTAAAGTTACACTGTCATCAACTGTAATATTTGCCCATTTACCTAAAGTTAAATCATGACCATTGCCATCAATAATAGTGTTACCGGTTATATTTAAAATATAGTTATCAGGTAAATTTAAATTATTGTCTAGATATATAACATTGCCACGGCCATTTATCATGCCACCGGCGCCTGTAAAAGTTACAGATGGTTCTAAGTGTAGATCGCTTAATAATTCAATTTGGCCTGTGTTTCTTAAGTCTATATCGCCAGATACTGATATAAAAGTATCAAGAAATGCTGTGCAGGTAGATAACACTGTAAAGCCGCTGTTAAGGCGAACAAAGCCTTGCACCATATTATAACCATTTATACCTTCATCGTGAAAAACTAAATGATTATTGACATATTGGATGCTTGAAGTGCCAGCAAGAGTTGATTTTGAATAAAGATTTTTTGAGTTAAAAATATAAAAAAGTAAAAATAAAAAAAATAGTAATTTTTTCATAATTTATAAATTAGAATAATTTTATTTTAGTTGATGTTATCATAAAAAATTGAGCCAAAAAGTTTATTATAATTTCCACCTAATAATGTTACATCAATATCATAATCTGAACCTAATTGGCTATTGCCTAATTTGATAGCGTGAGATAGAGCTTGAGGTGTTGTATCATATTTATAAAATAATCTATAAAGTTTTAATTCTGGTTCAGAAACATTAGACTGTGGACGACCATTTGCAGCCAAAAATTTATTATTAGGTGTAGGAGAAATTGAAGCTATGTCCCAACCGTAATATCGTGAAAGTGTAGAAATAAGAGATAATGTGCTGCCTGTAAAATTATAAAAATGAATTGGTTGGTTTGTCCATGCGCCACCTTCAGCAATAAATTTTCCGTCAGTACTGAAATTTATTGCTGAAGATTGATTTTCTTGGAGTGTTTGACTATTAATAAGTGAAAGATTTTCGATTGTGTACCTAAAAGCATAAATTCTAATATTGGCATCAGGACTTCCTGATACAGCTAAATAATTACCATCAGGACTCCATTTATTTGCAAAAATCCATCCATATTGTCCGGCAAATGTGGCAGAATCTACAACACTTAAAGAGTTGTCACTGAATTTATAAATTAGTAAATTTTCATGAGTAATACCTATAATATGGTTTGCTCTATATCCACCAGCGGAGATATAATTACCATCAGGGCTCCAATGCGCAGTATTCATTTGTGCTGCATCAGGAGATTGATATTTTTCAAAATTAGCTGATACCGTAATTGTGAGACTTTGATTACTAAAATTGTAAATTATCAAATCATTATTTGCTAAAGTTGTATAACCGCCAATAGCAACATATTTACCATTTGGACTCCAATTAGCTGTATTTATAGTTTGAAAATTTTGAGAAGTTAATAGTGTTAAGTTAGACCCATCAAAGCTATATATTTGTAATTCGCTCCCATTACTTTGTTTATATCCGCCTACAGATAAATATTTACCAGAAGGATGCCATGAGATTGCTTTTATTCCCGTTGCGGCTGCGATAGTTGAATAATATTGTGCTGATGTTATAAATTTAAAATTGGATCCATCGAACCTATATATTTTTAAAAAATCGGTATTGATTGTTTCTGGATGGTTGCCGCCAATTGCAATATATAATCCGCTTGGACTCCAGGCGGATGTTTGAATTCGACAATGATCTTGATCTGTACCTTGATAAGTTCCATAATTTATTGATGCTGAATAAGCTACGTCATAAAGATAGGTATTATCAATGCTGCTAAAAGTTACATTATTGTCTAAAAATAATTGGCCTTTGGTTAAAATCATGCCGGTAAGTGTAGTTTGTAAAGTGCAGCCGTCTAAATACAAAATTGATGATTTATCTTGCATAGTAAAAAGAGAATTATTTGTGCAAGAAGGGTAAAACTCAAAAGTTGAATTTTTATCAAAATATAAACAAGAATTAGATTCTATTAACATTGGTTGCGTAGATTTGTATGAAAATTTATAAGTTCCTGTTATATCGACATCATTATGAATAAAAAGTTTACCCTGATTAAAACTAAAATCATCAAATAAGCTTATTTCTATATTATCAAAAGTTACCATACTTTTAATAGAATAAGGGATAATAGGAGAGACAGTGTAAGTTGTATAAGTATTTTTTAAAGTTAAATTTCTTAAAGTTAAAGTTACACTGTCATCAACTGTAATATTTGACCATTTACCTAAAATTAGATCATGGCCGTTGCCATCAATAATAGTGTTACCGGTTATATTTAAAATATAGTTATCAGGTAAATTTAAATTATTATCTAAATATATAACATTGCCACGGCCATTTATCATGCCGCCGGCGCCTGTAAAAGTTACAGAAGAATTTAAATATAAATTGTTTAATAATTCAATTTGGCCTGTGTTTCTTAAATCTATATCACCAGATACTGATATAAAAGTATCAAGAAATGCTGTGCAGGTAGATAGCACTGTAAAGCCATTATTTAAGCGAACAAAACCTTGTGCCATATTATAGCCAGGAGTACCTTCGTCGTGAAAAACTAAATGATTGCTAACATATTGAATGTCAGAAGTGCCATCAAGACTTGATTTTGAATAAATATTTTTTAAAATAAAAGATAAAAAAAATAAAAAAATAATTTTAATTATTTTTTTAAAATATAACTTCTTCACTTTAAACTCCCTTAATCTCTTTTCTATAAAAAAATAATTTATTTTATTTAAAATGGCAAGGAATTGATTGTAATAAAAATTGCACGAATTTTCGTGCAATTTTTATATTTGTGAAACTTATCCCAAAAATTTTTTAAAAAAACCTGAGATACCACTAGAAGAATTTTTAACTTGTTCCCCAAGTTTTTTGTCATATTCTAAAAGTGCTTTTTTTGTATCATCATCTAGTTTTGTTGGAATATCACATTGTGTTATAAAAACTAAATTACCCTTCTGGTTATATCTACCTGGAATAGCAAAGCCATTGCCAACAATAATAATCTCTTTTCCTACAGAACAACCTTTAGGTATTTTTACCATATTTTTTGTACCATCAATACTTTCAACTTCAATTTGGCAACCTAAAACGAGTTGAGGGTATGTAAGATTTAAATTTGTTACAAGATCGTTATCTTTGCGCCAAAATTGCTTATCTGGCTCTACATGAATTGTTATGTAAAGATCTCCAGCTGTGCCATTAAAAATTCCGGCATCACCTTTGCCTTTGACTCTTAATTCTGCGCCACCAAATATGCCAGCAGGAATATTTATGCTGAATTTTTCTCTTTTTTGAATCCTTGATTGTCCATGACAAGTTGCACATGGTGATGTAATTTTAAATCCTTGGCCACCACAGGCATTGCAGGGTTGTGAGAATGCAAAAAAACCTCGTGAAAAATTTACTGTTCCTGTACCGTTACATTCTTCACAAACCGATGTTTTTGTACCTGCCTTTGCACCAGAACCATTACAAGTTTCGCATACGACATAATGATATATTAGAATATCTTTTTTTACGCCTAAAAAAGATTCTTTTAAGCTAATTTGTATTGAAGATGTAAGGTCGTGACCGTGCATAGGTGTTGGACCGGTTTTTTTAGTTCGACCACGTGTTTTTTGTCCCCCACCAAAAATATCTCCGAATATATCGCCAAAGCTTGAAAAGATATCACTAAAATCGGCTCCTTGCCCGAATCCAGGACCGCCTTCCATTCCTGCGTGACCGAATTGGTCATATTGTTTACGTTTATTTTCATCGCTGAGAACTTGGTAGGCTTGAGAAGCTTCTTTAAATTTTTCTTCAGCTTCTTTGTTGTTTGGGTTTTTATCGGGATGATATTTTAATGCAAGTTTTCTATATGCTTTTTTTATTTCATCTTGGCTTGCTGTTTTTTGTACGCCTAAAATTTCGTAAAAATCTCTTTTTGTCATAATTTATTTCTTTTATTTATTTTGTTAAAAAAATACTGTGGTGCCGAAGAGGGGAGTTGAACCCCTAATCCCTTTCGGGAACTAGAACCTGAATCTAGCGCGTCTGCCAATTTCGCCACTTCGGCCTTGGCTAGAAAAAGTTTAAATTTTAGATAAAAAGTGTCAATTTTAAATTATAAATTTGGCTTTGATTCGTATTTTTTTACTAAATTTTTATATTTTGAACAACATGCCATGGAGGTAAAAATGTCCCCCGGCCTTGCGGGCTCAAATTTAAATTCAATATTTTGCGTATTTGTCTCTAATTTAAGTTGTTCTATTAATTCTAGAAGGTTTATACTTTTTCCTGAAGCTATGTTAAAAATGTCGCCTTTTAAATTTTCTTGCATTGCTATTGTTAGATTAGCTTGAACAACTTTTGATACGTGAATAAAATCCCTTGTTTGTTTTCCGTCTCCAAAAATAGTTAATGGTTTATTATTTAATAAATTTTCTTTAAATTTTGCAATAACTGCAGCATATTGACCATCTGGATTTTGTTTTGGACCATAAACATTAAAATATCTTAAACTTGCAGTATTTAAATTATGTTCCTGTGAATATGTTTTACAAAATTCTTCACTTTCTAATTTATATTGTGCATAGGGTGATTCTGGGTTTGGGGTATCATTTTCATTACAAACACTGTTTTTATTTCCATAAATTGCGGCTGAAGAAGAAAATATAACTGTTTTAACTTGATTTTTTACACTTGCTTGTAATAAATTTTTTGTACCATCTAAATTTATTTTTTTGCACAAATTAGGATTTTTTATAGATTCAGGAACAGATACCAATGCAGCTAAATGAAATATTATTTCAATATCTTTAGTTGCATTTGAACATGCAAAATAGTTTCTTATATCTACACAGATGATATTTATTTTTGTAAATACGTTTTTTAGGTTTGTAAGAGACCCTGTAGAAAAATTATCTAAAACTGTAACTTTGGCTCCAAGATTAACTAGTTCATCAGTTAGATGAGATCCTATAAAACCTGCACCACCAGTGACTAAAACATTTTTGTTTTTATAAAACTCTGTCAACTGCTTCATTATGCCCTCTTTTTTTTGAAATATTTATGTTGGAATTGAATAATAAAGTTTTTAATAAATTTTCTGTTGTTTTTTTTGCATCAAGATACGCTTCTTGCATACTTGAATATTTCCATTCTCCATATCTTCCTATCGAATTTATTGATAAATTTTCAAGTGTTTTTAGAATTTGTTTAAGATTTTTTTCTCTCCAAAAATCATATATAACGTATGCGTGCGATAATTTTAATATTTTTTGTGTTGCAATATTTGATTTTTCTAAATCTAAAATTTTTAAACTTTGATCTATTGATCTTGAAGTCAAATTTTTTATTTGATTATTTGTTTTTGTTCCTGGCAAATAAGACGTTTCGCCATAAATAGCAGTATAATTTTGAGGAGTAGAATTTGGATTAATATTATGCCAAAAACCTATTCTGTAAAAAGAAAGTTGTCTTTCGGGATAATATATCCAGTGTTTATTACCCAAATCTTTTACATTAAAACCTAAGTTAAAATTTATTACGGAATTACAAAGTAATTTTTTAGATAAAATTTTTAAATTTGTATCTGATTTTTCTTCTATCTGGTCCAAAAATAAATTTAAAGGCAATGTTGATATAAGTTTGTTATATTTTGCAAAATTGCCATTTTCAAAGTATATAATTTTGTTTAAAACATCTATTTTTGTAGCATTGTGATTTGTGTAAATTTTATTTTTTAAATTTTTGCAAAGATTATCTATTAAAAATTGTATTCCATTGTGTTTAGGGTAATAAAATTGACAGTTATAGCCTACGTTTTTGCTAGGGTCTGTATTAAGTGCACCATATAATAATTTTTTTAAGTCTGTCTTAGGTACAAAGCGTCCGGTCCATGATGGCGTAATTTTTTTTGTGTTATAAGAAAGAAGCTTTTTGTTGTATGGATCAAAAAAATGTTTAGTGATTCCTTTGCCAAAATATTTTATTGCCCAATCGTGAAAACTTTTTGTTTTTAAATTCTTTTTTTTGTTTATAAATTCATGAATACATTCTACGATTAATCTTGCATCAAGACCTGCTAAATTCATCTGGAAAGGGTAGGGTACAGTTTTATTGTTTAAAAATATAGCAGAGTTTCTAGTTACAAGATCAAAATTATTTATGTTGGCAATTTCATTTAGAAAATTATAAAAATCGTTATTATTTATGTGCAGTAAATGTCCTGTATAATCAAAAGTGAAATTGTCTTGTTTAAAAGAACGTAAAAGTCCGCCTGGATAAATATCCTTTTCAAAAATTTGAAAGTCAAAGAATCCATGTTTTTCTAGATTATAAGCACAACTAAGACCTGTGAGTCCTGCCCCCAAAATTACAATTTCTGGCACTCTTCTCCTTCTTTTTTTTCAAAAAAGCTTTTTTATGAAAAGCCAAATCGATTCTTATTTTTATAAATTAAAAAAAGAAAAAAGTCTATTATATTTCTGCGGGAGTTTGTGAATAAATGTTGTGGGGCGAATGAAATTTAGCCTCACTATTTATTATTAAAAAGTTTCCAGTTCTCAATTTTTGCCTTAAATTTTGCGGAAAACTAAGTAATAAATAATATTTTTTTACAGAGATAAGTTTTTCTTGCATATGAAAAGTTATCTGCTGTTTCTTTTTATCCCATTTTCCGTCGCATATAAGATTTTCTTCAACAGGGATTAAGATATTTTCTCTCTCTTTTTTTTTATATAAAGATGCGCTTATTTTATTTGAATTTATATAACTGCCGTGCCATTTAAGTTCTAATTGTTGCAATTTAAATGGGTTTTTAGCTTTAAAAGTTAAAAGACCAACCAGCGCAGAATTTATTAAGTTATTTTGCAAATTATTTTGATGCATATATTCAAACCAGGTATTTGTTGTACTTAACGAAAAGTTTTGTTCAAAATTTTGATTTAAAAGATTATCAAAATTTTGAGATATTTTACTAAAGATTTGTTCTGGATTTATTAAAATAAAAAGAAATAAAAATATTTTTAGATTTTTTGACATAAGACACCCCCTAAAATTAGCCCCAAAATTCTCTGTTTATATTTTATAAAAATTTAAAACCAAAAGTTAAATAATTTAAAATTAGAGCCCGATTCTGCGGGCATTAACATGGATTATTCTTCCAGTTGTATAAAGATTTGTATTAAAATGTTTAGGTAATGGGGGAAATGGGGTGGCAAGATGTACACTTTTAATTATTATTTCATCCAATTCCATGATTCCAGTAGATTCTAACAATTTAACATCTTGGACATTGCCTTTATCTGTTATTTTAAATTCAACAACGGCTTTGCCTTCTAAGACTTTTTGCCAAGGTCTATATTCAAAATTTTGCTTCCATGAATTTTGTAAGTGCCAGTTAACCTGTTGCTCATAAGAAATATATTTCATTTCTTCAAAAGTAGGACGTTTATTGTCATCCCCCTTTCTTTCAAGCCAATCTGTGCCTTCGTTTTTTAAATTTTCAATAAAGCCACGCGTCATTGCAATTATGCTTTTTTTAGGTTTTTGTATAGGGCCTTTATCTTCAAGGTCGTGACCAAAGGTTCTTAATTGTTCTGTATCCTGTTGCCCTGGAGTCCCAGTTTTGCTTACTTGGCCTGCTTGTTCAACTTGCTCAGATTCAGTTTTTACTTTTGGCAAATCGATCTCTTTTTCAAGCTTTTCTTGTTGCGCCATAGCTTTAGCGACGACTAATTGTTTTTGTTCTATTTGTTTTATTTTTTCTTGAAGTTCTTTTTGGCCAAATTCTTTGATTCCAGGTTTTTCTGAGACAGCTTTTTTATCGATGTTTGTTTCAGGTGCAATTTTTTCTGTAACTTCTTGTTTTGTTTCAGTTTTAGTTTGTTGCTTTTGCTTTAATTCGTGTTGTTTTATTTGTGCTTTTTGTTTTGTTTCGGTTTTGATTTCTGCTTGCTCTTGTTTTGCTAATATTTTTGCTTGTGGAGGTCTAAATTGAGGGATTTCATCAAAAACTTCTGTGACACCAAACTCAGATCTTCGAGGTTTTAAACTTGCAGGAAGTTCATTTTTTTCTTCTATTTGTTTGAGTTTTTCTTCTACTTTTTTGATTTCAGGTTTTTTTATAAATTTTTCTTTAAGTTCATCTTTTTTGAACCAAACTATGGTTTCTTTTTTGGGCGCTGAAAATTTCTTGTGAGTTTTTTGATCTTTAGGAGTAAATAAAAGTAAAATTTCTCTTTTTTTAAAAGCATATAAAAAAAATATTATAATAATTATTAAGTGTATTAATAAAGACCATATAAAGAATAATGTTAAATTTTTTCGACGCTTTCCCTTTTTATTTGGCATAAAAAAACTTTCTTAACAAACAAATTTTTTATATATTTTTAATTTTATATTTTTTAAAAAAATAAAGAAATCAATTTAATTTTTTTTCGATTTGTTCTGTCCAGAAAAAATTTTTCTTTTTGATTATTTGCCAGGTTTGGCCAACACTATGTGTGCCACCAAATTTAGATTTTAAAAATTTTAAAATTTCCTTTAAATATGCATCACTTAAATGAAAGGTTAATTTTTCTTTTGATAACCAAAGAATTAGTAATCGTTTTTGCAAAACAATATCTAAGTTAATAAATAACTTTAGGTTACCAACGAAAAACTCTTTATTTTTGCTAAAAATATTATCAAATTCTTTTTTTGTTAAATTTTTTAAAAAATTTTCTTCTTCTTGTAAGTGTTTTAACGTGCTTTGAAATTTTTGATCAAATCTTGAGTCACATTGCGCAAGTGCAGGCAAAACATATTTGCGAATACGATTGCGTAAAAAACTATCAGAATAATTAGTTTGATCTGTAATATATGAAATTTTATTTTCATGTAAATAATTTAAAATTTCTTGTTTTGATATATTTAATAAAGGACGTAAAGTACGGTCATCTAGAATTTTCATACAAGTTAAACCACTTAGAGATGTCCCTCTGATTATTCGCCAAAAAAAAGTTTCTTGTTGATCTTGTAGGTGATGAGCAAGGGCAACAAAATCTGCATTTTGTTCTTTTAATAATTTTTTAAAAAAATGTTGTCTGAGTTTGCGCCCTAATTCTTCTTTAGAGCCATTAAATTTTAAATTTAAGCCAAGATCTGTAGCTTGAGTATAAATAAAGGGTATTGAAAATTTTTTACATAAATTTTGGCAAAATTGAACATCTTTAAAAGATTCGGCTCTCCAACCATGATCAAGATGTGCAGCAATTAAATTAAGTTCGTTATTTTGATGTAATTCTTTTAAAAAATAAAATAAAAAAATTGAATCAGGACCTCCAGAAAGACCTAAAATAATTTTAGGGCTTTCTGATTTATTTTTAAAATTTTCTAAAATATTTTTTATATTATTTTTGATTTTATTAAAAAGCATTTTTATAAAATTTAGTGAAGTTAGTAAAATTTAATAATAACTTAATTTAAGCTTGAAAATTGAACCAAACAACTTTCAATAAATTCCATGAGATCTCCATCCAAAACTAACTCAGGTCTTGGTGATTCAAAATCGGTTCTTAAATCTTTGACCATTTTGTATGGATGTAAAACGTATGATCTTATTTGAGAACCCCATTCTATTTTCTTTTTTTCAATAGATTTTTCTTTTTCTTCTTTTTCATGTTCTGATTTTTGCTTTAATTTAGCATAAAGCATTTTAAGAGCAGTTTGTTTGTTTTGTAATTGAGATCTTTCGTTTTGACATTGGACAACTACCCCTGTTGGAATATGTGTTATACGTACTGCTGAATCAGTTTTATTGACGTGTTGTCCGCCGGCACCACCGGCCCTATAAGTATCTATTCTTAATTCTGCTTCATTTATTTTAATTTCTTCTTCTTCTACTTCTGAAATAACTGTTATAGCAGAAAAAGATGTATGTCTTCTTTTATTTGCATCAAAAGGGGAAATTCTTACAAGTCTGTGAATCCCTGCTTCCCATTTCAAAAGACCATATGCATAAGGTCCTTTGATAAAAAGAGTGGCTGATTTTATACCAGCTTCTTCGCCCTTTTGATAATCAAGAATATCAACTTTAAAATTTTCTCGTTCACAGAATCTTAAATACATGCGAAAAAGCATATCCGACCAATCTTGAGATTCTGTGCCTCCGGCTCCTGCATTTATGCTTAAAAAGCAATTGTTATAATCATTTTCTTTATTTAAAAGAAGTTCTAGTTTAAATTTTGTAACTTTTTTACAAAAAGCAAAAATATCTTTTTTAATTTTTCCTAACTCTTCTTCGTTGGAAGCGAAAAGTTCAAGTATTTCTTTATTATCTTGATAAACATTTATTATTTGATTGTATTGTTCTTCTAATTGTTTTAATTTTTGATTTTCTTTTAAAATAGAAGTGCTATTTGGATTTTGCCAAAATGTTTCAGAATTTATTATTTTTTGCAAATCATCGTATTTTTGGTTAATTTGAGATTTTTGCCAAAAAGTCTTAATGGCATCAAGCTCAGGTTCTATAGATTTTAATTTTTCAATTAATTCTTCTGCTAACATAATTTAAAGACTAGTTTGTAATGTAAAAACATGAATAATAACTAATTTTAGTATATAAATTATATTTTCATGTGTAAATATGCACTTAAAGTTGGGTAATTAAATTAAGATTAAAAATTAAAACTTTGGTCCTTTTTTATTTTCTTGAACTTTGTTCCAAAATCTTACCGGAAAGCGAGATTTTAAATATGCTTTTGCTCTAATGGTCATTTGTTTTAATTTTGAATAAAATCCCGGTTTTTTATGCTTTTTTGAATGTAGTTCTTGAATTTCTTCTTGATGTTTATTTTGGGGGTCTTTATATATCATAATTCGCCTTTCTTCCCTTAAAAATTAATAAAAATTTTAATTAAATATTTTATTTTAGTATATTTTCATTGTGCTTAGATAATCAATTATTTTGAAATTAAAATTATTTAATGTTAAATTTCTCTTAAAGCCATGGTTGATACGTCAAAACTCGCAGATTAGATTTTTATGATTTTTGATATTGCATCGACTATAAAATCAGTGTATAATTCAAAAGTGATTGAAATTTAGGGCCTATAGCTCAGTTGGCTAGAGCACTCCGCTGATAACGGAGAGGTCAGTCGTTCGAGTCGACTTAGGCCCACCAGTCTTCGCTCTTCGAGCTTCGCCTGGCATGGCCAGTAATTCATTATTTTGGCTACGCCCTTGTCCGGCGTAACTAGAAAGTGAAGCCTGGATGGCATGGCCAGTAATTGAAATTTTTGGGGGCATAGCTCAGTTGGTAGAGCGTCCGCCTTGCACGCGGAAGGCCAGCGGTTCGAATCCGCTTGCCTCCACCAGTCTTCGTTCTTCGAACTACGCCTGGCGTGGCCAGTAGTGGCAGTAAATTAGGCCTCGGAAAATCCGAGGCCTTTTTTTGTTTTAATTTTTTAAAATTTTTTATAAAATCTATTTTTAAATTTTTATGGGGATGTAGCTCAGTTGGTAGAGTGTCTGTCTCGCTCACAGAAGGTCAGGGGTTCGACTCCCCTCATCTCCACCAGGCTTCGCTCTTCGAGCTTCGCCTGGCATGGTCAATAATGGAATTTCGATAAAAAAAACTATTTCCACCGGTCTTTGGGCATATTATTTCTTGTATTTATTTTATCAATTTTTTCTTCCATAGCTTTTTCTATATCAATTCCCATTTGATTAACTAAAATCAAAGAAGTTATTAATACATCTGCAAATTCTTCTTTAAGTGTTTCAGGCGTGTGTTTTTCTAATTTTTCTTTTCTTAAAAATTTTAAATTTCCCAGAACTTCTTGGCAAAGTTCTCCGACTTCTTCATTAAGTTTTACTGTTATCGCAAGAATCATTTTTTCGTCATCACAATTGTTATAAAGACTTTTTAGCCTATTCCCCTCTTTTTGAATAAATTTTATTAGTTCTTTTAATTCCATGTCTTACTCCTATATTTTTATTAAATAAATAGTTTGTGATTTATTATTTTATTAAAATTTAAACTTTTAGAAAGATTAAATCATGAAGCAATTTTATATAACAAAGGCATCAGGTGAAAAAGAGCTTTTTAATATTAAGAAACTAGAAAATTCTTTACGACGATCAGGGGCTGATAGTGAGTTGGTTGACAAAATTTTAGATAAAATTGAACAAGAATTACCTTTTTATACGGCAAAAGACGTTTATAGATTTGCAAGAAAATATTTGTGTCGATATAACAAGGGAGTTGCAGGTAGATATAATCTTAAAAATGCATTAAGAGAACTGGGGCCTACAGGATACCCATTTGAAGAATTTGTTGCTCAAATTTTTTATGCACAAGGTTTTGAAGTTGAAGTAGATAAAATAATAAATGGGATTTGTGTAGGACATGAGGTAGATGTATTAGTTAAAAGTGATCATACATTTTTTATTGTTGAATGCAAATTTCATAATCAATATGGTCTTAAGACTAACGTTAAGATTCCGTTATATGTTAAAGCAAGATTTGATGACATTGTCTCTGCAAATGCGAATAGTTTAGATGGTAAAATTAAGCAAGCATGGCTTTTTACGAACACAAAATTTACTACCGATGCAATAAAGTATGGAGAGTGTGTGAATTTAAAATTAGTTGGTTGGTCTTATCCTAAGGAAAATAATTTGGCACAATTAATTGATAAATACTCTTTACATCCGATTACAGCTTTATCAACTTTGTCAAAATATCATAAAAATTTTTTGATTAATAAAGATATTGTTTTGTGCAAGCAACTTGCACAAAACAAAAATATTTTAAGAAAATTAAATTTAAGTGATGAAAAAATTGCAAAAATAATTGCTGAAAGCTGTGCTGTATGTGAAGTTTAAACCGTTCGTATCCATTCGACAACCTCAGGGCGAACGGTTGCTTTGTTCGTTCGTGGTGAGGTTGTCGAACTATACTAATTCGATTTTTTAAAATTCTGCGTGTCCAGGGTATCTAGGGAATGGAATCACGTCACGTATGTTTTCCATGCCTGTAACGAATTGAACAAGTCTTTCAAAGCCTAGTCCAAAGCCTGCATGTGATACACTGCCGTATTTCCTTAATTCCAAGTACCACCAATAATCATCTTTTGGTAAATTGAGTTCATTCATTCTTTTTACCAAAAGATCTAAACGATCTTCTCTTTGAGATCCTCCGATAATTTCACCAACTCCTGCAATTAATACATCCATTGCAGCAACTGTCTTATTATCGCTGTTTTGTCGCATATAAAAAGATTTTATTTTTTGTGGATAATTAATTAAAATTACAGGTTTTTTAAAATATTCTTCTGCTAAATATCTTTCGTGTTCAGATTGCAAATCTGTTCCCCATTCAACGGGAAATTCAAATTTTTTAGATGTTTTTTTCAAGATATCTATTGCTTTTGTATAATCTAATCTTTCAAATGGATTATTAATTATGTGTTGTAATTTTTCTATAGTGCCATTTTGTATGAATTTATCAAAAAAAGCCATATCTTCTTGGCAGTTTTCTAACACATATTTTAAACAATATTTTAAATATTTTTCTGCACAATTCATATCATCGTTCAAATCAGCAAAAGCCATTTCCGGTTCAATCATCCAAAATTCTGCTAAGTGTCTAGATGTATTAGAGTTTTCTGCTCGAAATGTTGGCCCAAAAGTGTAAATATCACTTAATGCGCACGCATAACTTTCGCCTTCAAGTTGTCCGGAAACTGTTAAAAAGGTGCTTTTACCAAAAAAATCTTGTGCAAAATCAATTTTACCATTTTTATCTTTAGGCAATTTTTCAAGATCTAAAGTTGTTACTCTGAACATTTGTCCAGCACCTTCACAGTCTGAAGATGTTATAATTGGAGAATTTAAATATAAAAAACCATTTTCTTGAAAAAATTTGTGTGTGGCATATGCCAAAGAATTTCTTGTACGTGCAATAGCGCCAAAGGTGTTTGTCCGTGGTCTTAAATGTGCGATAGTTCTTAAAAACTCAAAAGAATGTTTTTTCTTTTGTAATGGATAATCTTCAGCATTACATTCACCCAAAATTTCTATTGATTCTGCTTTTAATTCAAAAGCCTGCTCTTTACCTAAGCTTTTTACTAATTTTCCAGAAATACTTAATGATGCTCCTGTGGAAATTTTTTCTATAATTTTTGAATAATCTTTTGTGTTTTGGTCTGCAACTACTTGTAAGCCAGCAAAATTTGAACCATCGTTTAATACAATAAAAGAAAAATCTTTAGAAATTCTTATACTTCTAACCCAGCCCTTAATCTTTACGATTTTATCTATATCTGTTTCTTTTAAATTTTTTATTCTTATACGCATAAAACTCCTTTTGTTTTTATTAAAAAACTAATAGATTATTATAGCGAGTTTATTTTTTTTGTTAAAAAACTACGAAATAAAATTAGGAGTTTTAATGTTGGATTATAAGGATATTAAAAAAAATGCTTATTTTTTTATTTTTTTAATTATATCTTTTTGTTCATGCAAGGGCATGCAAGATGAATTGCCTGAGTTTTTGCCATTAACGCCATCGTCATATTCATATCTTTCTATACCACAAATACAAGATCCTATTCAAGCACAAACAGCTCCTGCTCTAATCCCTGTAACACAATTAGATTCAGATATTGAAATTAGTTTTGAAGAACTAAATTTTAGTAATTTGAAAGATTCTGAAGCAGTTGATTGTTCAGATAGAATTCAAAAATATTTTGATAATACATGCTTTTATAATTTATCAATAAAAAATAAATCTAATAGCATAATAGCATTAAATTTAAAAGATTGTTTAAGTCTTAATGATTCTTTTATTGGCGATTATCCTGTATTAAATAAAAGTGAAATTTTTAGAGAAAATTCATCATTTTTTCTTATTTATATTGGGACAGGTGTTGTGATACCGTCCGTCTTAATCGGAGCATCTTTTATGCCTTTAATTGTATCCAAAGCTCTAATTCCAAAAATTCTTGCATTATTTGCACGAATTACAGGAGGTATTTTGGGAGCCATAGGTAATGCTTTTGTTTTAGGAGCACTTTTGCTCCAAATTTTTAATTTTAGAAAATTACGAAAAAATTTTGATAATGAATTTTTAAATAACAGTTTTATCGGCTTATTACAACAAAATAGAGCTATAAGTTTTATAGATTTGCAACCTAATCAAGAAGCAGCTTTTATTTTATGTATAAAAAAAGATACAAAAGCAGCATTTGAACAAATTAAAGATTCACTGCAAGTTAAATATGAATTTAAGCAAGATACGACTCAATCTTATCAAAACCCAGGGGTTCAGTTTCCAGGCTTAGGTAATTGGGGACAATTTGCTATTAATGCTTGTAATAATATTGCATAACTTAAAGTAAAATTTTAATTTTAAATAAAAAGATAAAAATATGAAAAAAGAAATTATAAATAAATTGTTTCCTGAAGAAATTTTGTCTATTAGTGAGATTGAAAAAAAATACCCACCTAGAAAACTAAAAGAAGGGGCAATGGTTACAAGATTTGCACCAAGCCCAACAGGTTTTATGCATTTAGGTGGCCTTTATTCTGGCTTGATTAGTGAAAGATTTGCTCATCAAACTGATGGTATTTTTTATTTACGCATCGAAGATACAGACCAAAAAAGAGAAGTAGAAGGTGCAACAGAGCTTATTATAAATTCTCTTAATTATTACGGGCTTGTAGCAGATGAAGGCCCAACTTTATCTGGAAAAGAAATTGGTTACTATGGTCCATATAAACAGAGTGAACGAGGCGAAATTTATAAAGCTTATGTCAAGAAATTATTGGAAAAAGATTTAGCATATCCATGTTTTTGTTCTCCTGAAGAACTTGAAGAGATTCGTTTGAATCAAGAATCTAAAAGCATTCGAACTGGATATTATAAAGAATATGCTGTATGGAGAAATAAATCTGAACTAGATATTTTGCATGCTCTTGAACAAAATATTCCATTTGTTATAAGATTTAAATCCCATGGTAATTTTGATAATAAAATAATTGCACAAGATATTTTGAGGGGAACAAGAGAGCTTTCTGAAAATGATCAAGATATTGTGATATTAAAATCTTCTGGTCTGCCAACTTATCATTTTGCACACGTTGTTGATGACAAATTAATGGGCACAACGCATGTTTTACGTGGTGAAGAGTGGTTTTCTTCTTTGCCATTACATTTGCAATTATTTCAAGCCATGGAATGGCAGACACCAAATTATGGGCATTTGCTGCCAATTCAGAAAATGGAAGGTTCCTCTAAAAGAAAATTGAGTAAAAGAAAAGATCCTGAAGCTAATGTTGTTTATTATGAAGAACAAGGTTATCCAAAGGATGCTGTTATAGAATATCTACTTAATTTGGCAAATTCTGATTTTGAAGATTGGCGTAAAGCAAATTTAGGTAAAAATAACAAAGAATTTATTCTTTCTATGCAAAGATTATCACATTCTAGTGGGCCATTGTTTGATTTGACAAAATTAAATGATATTAGCAAAGAAGTAATTGGACAATTTAGTGCAGAAGAAATTTTTGAAAAAAGTTTGAAATGGGCCAAAATTTATGATAAAAATTTAGCTCACAAAATGGAACAAAATTCAGATTATGTAAAACAAATTTTTAATATAGAGCGTGTCAATACTACAAAAGTCAGAAAAGATATTGCAAAATGGTCTGATATTAGAAGAGAGATAGAATATTTTTTTGATGATACTTTTAATTTATCTACTCAAGATATAGATTCTATGCTTGCTAGCATAGATAAAAACGACATTAAATCTATTATTAATTCTTTTATGGCTTCTTATGATGTGCAAGATTCAAAAGAAATTTGGTTTGATAAAATCAAACAAATTGCAATAAAGCATAATTATGCAGAAAATACTAAAGCTTTTAAAGCCAATCCAGGACAATACAAAGGCTATGTAGCTGATGTTGCTAAAATTTTAAGAGTTTTGGTAACTGGTAGAATACAAAGTCCTGATTTGCATGCTATTATGCAAATTTTGGGCAGAGACCGAGTTTTTAAAAGGCTTAAAGTTTTAGGTTAACGTCAGTTCGATAATTAAAATTATGCATTAATTTTAATATCAGGGCGCACTGCTTTTAAAGCTTCTATTTCAGTTTTACTTATTAAACTGCATCCTGTAATATTCAAAATACGCAAATTCTGACATCCAATTAAAGAATGTATGCCATTATCAGTAATTTGATTAGAATTCACAATTGATAATTCTTTAAGTTCTTGGCATGTATTAGCGATGCATATTAATTCTTTATCTGTTGCTTGTTTTGTAATATTAATTTCTTTTAAATTTGGACAGTTACTGATTAAAGATACCAGACCATCTTCAGTTATTTCTGGACAACCTACGAAATATAATTTTTCAAAATGTTGGCCATGTTGAGACAGATATTGTAAACCTTTATCTGTTGTTTGTCTGGGTAAAAATAAAGATTTTAATTTAGGACATCCATAAATTAAAAATTGCAAACTTGCATCAGTTATTAGTTTGCAACAAGAAAGGCTTAAATTTTGTAATTCATGACAGCCTTGTAATATGGAAAATATGCTATTATCTTTTATTTTACTGCATAATCTTAAATCTAAAAATTTGAGATTATGGCAATTGGCTATGTATTGTAATCCACTATCAGTTATATTAGAACAAAAAGAAAGATCCAATGACCTGATATTTGGAAATCTTTGTAAAAGTTGTTCAAGTTGATTATCTGTCATATTTTTATATCCACAAAGATCTAAATGTCCATATTTATTTGGTGTTATTTGTCTAAATTTTTTATTTATATTCAAAATATTATAAAGATCTCTTGGCGTGTCTAATTCTGAAATAATTTCTAACAATAAATCATCATGCATATTTTGAAAAATATTAAAATGTTTGGCTCTTGCAAGTCGAGAGAATTCATCTTCACGTAGCATATTTGCTTGATTATCTTCTTGTTCCATCTGTTCCCATTCTCTCTGTTCCATCGGCGCAGAGCTCTCTGTTTCATCTTCCATTAAAAAAGCGGGAGAGAATGAAAGAGAGAGAAAAAAAAGAGAGAAAATTAATTTTTTAAAATTTATAAATTTGTTCATGATTAACTCCTATTATTAGGTTTTATTAAAAAATATGAAATATGTTCTTTAATTTTAAATTAAAATTTATTATTTGCAAATTTTAATAAAATTGTTATAATTTTTATTACTAAATATTTATTTTTTATATTTACGAGTTGATAATTTAGCAAATTATTAAGTTTTTTATAAAAAAAATTACAAAAGGTTAAGTTTTTATGAGAAAAAATTTTAGTTTTTATATTTTTTTGATTTTATTTCAGATAACTTATTTTAATCTGACAGCAATGGAAGATGGGGCAAAAGCAGAGCAATTTGATCCTAAATATAATCCTGATAAAGCCGTTAATCAATTAGCAGATGGTATAAATGCAATAGATTTAAATTCAGATGATGAATACTATTCAGATTCAGAAGATGAAGAAGGTTACGAGTATAATGGCTATGATCTTTCAAATATTGTCCCAGATCAAGAAGAGATAGAAAATAAGAGTAATAAGTATTTTATATTTTTTCGAGGGATTCACTTTTCTCCGTCGATTTTTAGTAAAAAACAAATATCTCAGATGAGAAGAAATACAGGTGCTGGGGAATCGATTCTTTCTTCAGCTGCGTTTGATGTTGCACATGTACAAGATTATGTAAACCCAGTTGTTGAAAACAATATTCTGGAAGATGCTGCTCAAAGTGTAAAAAATGTAATAACGAGTCTATCTGTACAAAATAGAAATACTTTTCAACAATTATATACAAATAGATATGATAAATTTCATGAGCAATTAAAAAAGAAATCTAAAACTGATTACAATGGTATTTTTAGAAAATTTAAGTCATCAAGAAATCCTCAAGTTTCTACGGCAGAATTTTTGTTGCACGCAGAAAAATATGCTTTTGGTCAAAAATTTTTAGGAAGTAATACAAAAATACTTGATCCAGAATACGATCAGAATGGTAAACCAAGGCACCCTTATTTAGGTAAAATTTATATAATTCTTGTTAATATAAATGATATAGAAAATTTAGACCCATATTTTGTAGTTTATGCTCATGCTAATAATTTGATTAAAGTTTATACGCATTACTCTAATGATATTTTAGCTGAAAGAGAGGTTTCTTTTCCTAGTTTTATTCCGGGAAAGTATGTTGTTTTTGAAAAAGCAGTGCGTGTACCTAATTTTATAGGAGAATATAAAAATTATTATTTAAAAAAATATGGCGTTACAAGAAGAAAATTTGAAAATACAAAACAGAAGCTTAGTGCATCAAAAGAACAACGTGATAAAGCTATAAAAAATAGAATTAAAACAATTATAGAATTTGAAGCATCTAAATTAGAAAGAGCTGTAATAGAAAAATTAAAAAAAAATAATATTAAAATAGTTTATAAGGGGCTTGATGGAAATTTGGCAGAGACTTTATCAAGCATGACTACAGCAAAAGCTATGAATACTATATTGAGCCAGGGTATTTAAAAAACTAGAATCATAAAATTTAAAACTCGAAAATTTGCATAATTCGCCTTTGCTAGAGCTACGGCGTAACAAGATTGACTTATTTAAGGCCATTTTGATAATTTTAAAAAATGGTATGGGTCTCATTGGCAATTAAAATTAAGAGTTTAAATTATGATTCTTACAGATCTTTTAGAAAAAAATTCTCAAAATTATCCAAACAGCCCAGCTTTTACAATGAAAATGGGCTATCGAAATGTAAATTTTACATATAAAGCTGTTTTTTTACTTGCGCAAAAAACAGCTTTATTTCTTGATAACAATAATTTAAAAAAAGATGATAAGATTTTAATCTTTGCTCCCAACTCTCCTTATTGGGGAATTCTTTTTTGGGCTTGCCTGCTTCGTGGTATTATTGCTGTACCTATTAATATTCAAAATACTAGCGATCAAATTAAAAAAATTATAAATCAAACAAATGCGCAATTTATTTTTAAAAGTAAATATCTAAAAAGAGATTTGCCTGAAAATTTAAAAATTTTTGAAATAGAATATTTAGATGAACTTATAGAAGAATTTGATATTAAAAATTTTAAAAAAACTAATATTAATGAAGAAGATATTGTTGAAATTTTATATACCTCAGGAACCACAGGAGATCCAAAGGGTGTTGTGCTTACGCACAAAAATATAGCTTCTAATGTTATTGGTATTTCAAAAGTTTTTGATTTAAAACCAAATGAAGAGATAGTTTTATCTGTGTTACCATTAACGCACATATTTGAACAAACAATCGGTTTTTTTATGGTTACATATTATGTAGCGCATGTTGTTTATGTACATTCTTACGCATCAATATTAGATTTGCTTCAACAATATAAGATAACAAAAATGCTTGTTGTTCCAGAATTTTTGAGAATCTTTATGTCCAAAGTTAAAACATCTGTTGAGAAAAGTTTTTTTAATAAACTATTTAAAAGAACAGTAAGAATTGCTGATAAGCTAAATAATAAAATGTTTTCAAGAGTTTTGTTTTATCCAATAATTAAAAAATTTGGTAATAAATTAGATACATTTGCTTCTGGTGGCGCGTTTTTAGATCCAAAATTAGAAAAAGAGTGGAATGCATTGGGGTTTCATGTATTGCAAGGATATGGTTTAACGGAAACGTCTCCAGTTGTTACATGCAACACTTTTACAGAACACAAATTTGGTTCAGTTGGTAAAACTATAGAAAATGTTGAAATTAAAATAAAAGAAGATGGGGAAATCCTTGTTAAAGGGCCAAATGTTTTTCTGGGCTATTTTAATAATGAAGAAAAAACAAAAAAAAGTTTTACTGACGATGGTTGGTTTAAAACAGGCGATATGGGTTTTTTAGATAAAGATAATTTTTTATTTTTAAAGGGCCGTAAAAAATACATGATAATTGGTGCTGGGGGGCAAAATGTTTTTCCTGAAGATATAGAACAAGAATTAAACGAAATAGAAGGTGTAAAAGATAGTTGTGTTCTTGGAATACCGGAATCGAGTGGACAAGTCAATATTCACGCAGTCTTATTATTAGAAGATAAAACTTTAAATCCGGAAATTATTGTGCAGCAAGCTAACAAAAATCTTTCTACCTATCAAAAAATTACATGCTGGAGTATATGGCCAAAACAAGATTTTGAAAGATCTGCAACAAGGAAAGTTAAAAAAGATATTGTGCTTAAGCAAATTTTAGCAACAAAAAATGGTCAAACTTATAAATCAGAAAATAAAGTTAGTAAACTTATTACAATATTAAGTCAGGTTACAGGCGTGCAAGTAGAAAAAATTTCTAATGATTCTAATGTTATAAGAGGTTTACATATAGATTCTTTGATGCTTGTTGAATTGACTTTAAGAATAGAACAAGATTATGGAATTATATTAGATGCTTCTTTAATAACTGAAGATACAACAGTTGAACAATTAGAAGCTATAATAAAAACTCATAAACCTGTAAAAAAAATAGAATTAAACAAATGGCCACGTTCTTGGTGGGCTTATTTAATACGTAGATTTGGACAATTTTGTTTAATTTTGTTTTCAAAGATTTTTGCCAAAATGGAAGTACAAGGCATTGAAAATCTAAAAAATCTAAAACAGCCAGTGGTTTTTATGCCCAACCACACTACATATGTAGATCCATTGGTTATTCTTATGGCACTACCCAAAGATATAAGAAAAAATACATCTTTTGCTGCAGCAAAAGATGTATTGTATGAAACCTTCAGAAGTGTTGCATGGTTAGCAGATCTGTTATTTAACTCTTTTTGCTTGCCTAGAAAAAACGGTGATGGTGTAAGATTTGGTCTTGAAAATATGGGTAATATGCTTGATCAAGGGTATTCCGTTGTTGTCTTTCCAGAGGGAGAAATGAGCAAAAGTGGTGATTTGATTTCTTTAAAAAAGGGGACCGGTTTAATGGCGGTTGAAATGGGGGTTGATATTGTTCCTGTAAAAATAACTGGTGCAGTTGATATTGTACCGTATGGTAAGTTCTTTCCGCGCAAAAAAGGTAATATAATTGTCAAATTTGCGCCACCAATAAAATTTAAAAAATCAGATTCTTATAAAGAAGTAAAAGAAAAAATAGAAAATATTTTAAAAAACTTGTGATTTTTTTAAAAAAAATTTTATATTAAACAATGTTGTTTAATTTTATATAAGTTGTTCAAAAAGCTTTTTCTATGGCTCGTTTCGAGTTTTTGGCTGTTTGCAAATTTAAGTAATTTTTGCCTGAATTTTCTTGCTAAAAATTTTTTTTAAAAAAAACTTGCAAAGACTAAAATAACGTGTATCATATTACCATCAACTGACGAACGACAAAGTAAATACAAACGGAAAAGCAACTAGAAATCGAAATAAAATAAATTTGTCTTTGAAATACATAAAACTGATTTAAGGTTTCTGAACCTTAAATTCGGACCTAAGTAATTTTTGAGACGGAGAGTTTGATTCTGGCTCAGAATAAACGCTGGCGGCGTGCTTAACACATGCAAGTCGAACGAGAAAACCCTTCGGGGTGAGTAAAGTGGCGAACGGGTGCATAACACGTGAGTATCTAGCCTTTAGTGAAGGATACCCTCGAGAAATCGAGGTTAATACTGCATAGTCCCCTCCGGGGGTAAAGATGGCCTCTTGCTGTCGCTAAAGGATGAGCTTGCGGGCTATTAGCTAGTTGGTAGGGTAAAGGCCTACCAAGGCTTTGATGGCTAGCCGACCTGAGAGGGTGTACGGCCACACTGGGACTGAGATACGGCCCAGACTCCTACGGGAGGCAGCAGTGGGGAATTTTGCACAATGGGCGAAAGCCTGATGCAGCGACGCCGCGTGGAGGATGAAGGTCTTCGGATTGTAAACTCCTGTTAAGTGGAAAGAAATCTTTGCAAGAAATATATGCAAAGGATGACGGTACCATTAGAGAAAGCTCCGGCTAACTTCGTGCCAGCAGCCGCGGTAATACGAAGGGAGCAAGCGTTATTCGGAATTACTGGGCGTAAAGAGCGTGAAGGCGGTTAATTAAGTTGGTTGTCAAATCTCCCGGCTCAACCGGGAATAGGCGATCAAAACTGATTAGCTAGAGGGCAAGAGAGAGAAGTGGAATTCTCGGAGTAGCGGTAAAATGCGTAGATCTCGAGAGGAACACCAGTTGCGAAGGCGGCTTCTTGGCTTGTTTCTGACGCTCAAGCGCGAAAGCGTGGGGAGCAAACAGGATTAGATACCCTGGTAGTCCACGCTGTAAACGATGATCACTGGATGTGGGTCTGGTTTATCCGGATCCGTGTCGTAGCTAACGCGTTAAGTGATCCGCCTGGGGAGTACGGTCGCAAGATTAAAACTCAAAGAAATTGACGGGGGTCCGCACAAGCGGTGGAACATGTGGTTTAATTCGACACTACGCGAGGAACCTTACCTAGATTTGACATGTAATTGACAGCTGTAGAAATATGGTCTTCCAAGCTTTGCTTGGACAGTTACACAGGTGCTGCATGGCTGTCGTCAGCTCGTGTCGTGAGATGTTGGGTTAAGTCCTTTAACGAGCGCAACCCTTGCTGCCAGTTGCTACTTTCTTCGGAAAGGCACTCTGGTGGGACTGCCTAGGAAACTAGGAGGAAGGTGGGGATGACGTCAAGTCCTCATGGCCTTTATGTCTAGGGCCACACACGTGTTACAATGGCTAGTACAAAGGGAAGCCAACCTGCAAAGGGGAGCTGATCTCATAAAACTAGTCTAAGTTCAGATTGAAGTCTGCAACTCGACTTCATGAAGTTGAAATCGCTAGTAATCGCATATCAGAACGATGCGGTGAATACGTTCTCGGACCTTGTACACACCGCCCGTCACACCATGAAAATCGTCTACACCCGAAATCAGCTTAGCTAACCTTTTAGGGGGCGGTTGATGAAGGTGTGGAGGGTAATTGGGGTGAAGTCGTAACAAGGTAGCTGTAGGAGAACCTGCGGCTGGATCACCTCCTTTCGAGGGAGTAAAAATCCATCCAAGTTTACTTGGATATATTAGGTGTAAATTAAGTCCGAATTTAGGGTTCAGAATAAAAAAACAGTTTTTTGTATATTAAATTAAAAATTTAACAAGTTCTTTGAAATGTTTGTAGTTCTTAAATATTTCTTAAATATTTTAGGGTAAATACAAAATTTACTTTGAATTGAGCATTTAAAGTTTGTAAATAATTGAAAAGAGCATTTGGTGGATGCCTTGGTATTAGGAGGCGATGAAGGAAGTGGAAGACTGCTGTAAGCTTCGGGGAGCTGTCAATCGAGCTTTGATCCGAAGATTTCCGAATGGGGAAACCCACCTAGGCAGAACCTAGGTATTCTTACTTGAATACATAGAGTAAGAAAGCGAACGGCGTGAACTGAAACATCTAAGTAACGTCAGGAAAAGAAAACGAATGTGATTCCCTTAGTAGTGGTGAGCGAAGAGGGAATAGCTAAAAACCTGTGTTGTGTAAGCCTGTACGCGTTGCAACACGGGGGTTGCGGGAAATAATTATCTAAAAAGTACTGTTTTTAGGTTATTAAGTTTAATTTAATAGAATACTCTGGAATGGGTAACCATAGAAAGTGAAAGTCTTGTACATAAAAAATTAAGTCTGATAATTGTTATTCTCCCAAGTACCACAGAGCACGTGAAATTTTGTGGGAATCTGCCCCGACCATGGGGTAAAGCTAAATACTACCTAATGACCGATAGTGAACAAGTACCGTGAGGGAAAGGTAAAAAGAACCCCGGGAGGGGAGTGAAATAGAACCTGAAACCAAATGTTTACAACCGGTGGAAGCGATATATAAGTATGCGCGACCACGTGCCTTTTGCATAATGAGCCAACGAGTTACTCCTACGTTGCAAGATTAAGTTTGGAAAGAACGAAGTCGTAGCGAAAGCAAGTCTTAATAGGGCGATTAGTAGCGTGGGGTAGACCCGAAACCTAGTGAGCTATCCATGGACAGGGTGAAGTTCTGGTAATTCGGAATGGAGGCCCGAACCGGTATGGGTTGAAAACTGTTCGGATGATCTGTGGATAGGAGTGAAAGGCTAATCAAACTAGGAAATAGCTGGTTCTCCTCGAAATATATATAGGTATAGCCTTGTTGAATTTTATATGGCGGTAAAGCACAGTTTAGGCTAGGGGGCGTAAGCCTACCAAACCTTTGCTAACTCTGAATGCCATATATTTTGAAAACAGGAGTCAGACTGTGGGGGATAAGCTCCATAGTCGAAAGGGAAACAGCCCAGACCATCAGTTAAGGTCCCTAAGTATTCGTTAAGTGGTAAAAGAGGTGGAAATACACAGACAGCCAGGAGGTTGGCTTAGAAGCAGCCATCCTTTAAAGAAAGCGTAACAGCTCACTGGTCAAGTGTTTTTGCGCTGAAACATGAACGGGGCTAAACGAATCACCGAAGCTATGGCTTGTATCGTAAGATACAGGGGTAGAGGAGCATTCTTTGATAAATGTTAGCTTGATCGTAAGAACAGGTGTATAGATCAAAGAAGAGAATATGTTGGCATAAGTAACGAAAAAACAGGTGAAATTCCTGTTCGCCGAAAACCTAAGGATTCCGTGAGAAAGGTTTATCCTCTCAGGGTTAGTCGATATCCTAAGCCGAGGCCAATTGGAGTAGGCGATGGAAAGCAGGTTAAATATTCCTGCACCACTTTTAGCGTTTGAGTGAAGGGGTGACGCAGTAAGATAAGTTGACTTGGATTATGGATTGCCAAGCTAAGTGTTTAGAAGGTTTTTGCTGGAAAATCCGCAAAAACAACTTTGAGGCATGATGGATATGTTAATCTTAGCGAAAGATATGTTCAGCTGATTCTACACTGACCAGAAAAACCTCTAGCAAGCAAAAAAGTGATCGTACCGGAAACCGACACAGGTAGGTGGGCTGAGAATGCTCAGGCGTTGAGATAACTCTCATTAAGGAACTCGGCAAAATAGCCTCGTAACTTCGGGAGAAGAGGTGCCAATGTCGTTATTTTGTTTACAAAAGAAGCGATTGTTGGTTGCAATAAAGAGGCCCAAGCGACTGTTTAACAAAAACACAGGGCCATGCGAACTCGTAAGAGGATGTATATGGTCTGACGCCTGCCCAGTGCTGGAAGGTTAACAGGAGGAGTCAAATTCTTCGGAATTGAAGCTCTGAATCGAAGCCCCAGTAAACGGCGGCCGTAACTATAACGGTCCTAAGGTAGCGAAATCCCTTGTCGGGTAAGTTCCGACCTGCATGAATGGCGTAACGATTTGGGCGCTGTCTTGGTGAGAGACTCAGTGAATTTGTAGTCCCGGTGAAAATGCCGGGTACCCGCGATAGGACGGAAAGACCCTGTGCACCTTTACTACAACTTGGCATTGATTTTTGGATTAATTTGTGTAGGATAGGCGGGAGACTATGATGCTGTGGTGCTAGCTACAGCGGAGTCAACCTTGAAATACCGCCCTTGTTGTTTCGAAAATCTAACTCCTTTTCCGTAATCCGGAGGGAAGACATTGTCTGGTGGGTAGTTTGACTGGGGTGGTCGCCTCCAAAAGTGTAACGGAGGCGTTCAAAGGTTCCCTCAAGGCGAATAGAAATCGTCTTATAGAGTGTAAAAGCAAAAGGGAGCTTGACTGCGAGACATACACGTCGAGCAGGTGCGAAAGCAGGATTTAGTGATCCAGTGGTTCCGAATGGAAGGGCCATTGCTAAACGGATAAAAGGTACGCCGGGGATAACAGGCTGATCTCCTCTAAGAGTCCATATCGACGAGGAGGTTTGGCACCTCGATGTCGGCTCATCGCATCCTGGGGCTGGAGAAGGTCCCAAGGGTTTGGCTGTTCGCCAATTAAAGCGGTACGCGAGCTGGGTTCAGAACGTC
>Ga0265297_10001360_pt1 | contig 58183 bp, 55 predicted proteins | sample Munlanlwell13791_FD_192502 | JGI IMG/M metagenome (GOLD analysis project Ga0265297, IMG submission 192502) | Leachate microbial communities from a municipal landfill in Southern Ontario, Canada - Leachate well 137-91 | ecosystem: Engineered > Solid waste > Landfill > Unclassified | place...
TGGCTTTTTTGCAAGAAAATGGAACGTCAAAAATGAAGACTATATCTGATCATCTTAGAATAAAACCGTCGTCTATCACTCCTACAATTGAAAAATTATTTAAAAAGGGAACACTAAAAAGAATTGCGGATAAAAATGATAGAAGAATTACCTATATCGAACTTACAAAAAATGGGCTTAAAGAAGTAAATAGAATACACAAAGAAATTCAAAGCCATATCAAAGAAGTTTTTGACATACTAAACGAAAAAAACAAGCGACAATTAATAAAAATTCTAAAAACCATATCAAAAGATTATGAATAAACAAAACAAAATTTTAATAACTTCCGCAGTTGTAGTTGTAGGATTAATCGCATCGGTTTTAATATACTCATATTTTTCAAAAACATCAGCAACAACTATATACAGCGCAGAAGCAAAGCAAGGGACAATTACCGAAAAAATAAATTTAATTGGGCAGGTAAAAGCCTCCCAGGGAGTTGATTTGGCTTTTGAGGGATCCGGAAAAATTATTGCAAACTACGTTAAAGTTGGCGACAAAATTTATGCTGGTCAATCTTTATTATCAATTGACAGCTCTATTTTGCAATCTCAGTTAAAACAGGCACAAGCTCAATTGGAAACCTTGAATATAAATACTGTACAAAGCAAAACAGATTCAGGATTAAAAACAGCCTATGCTTCTGGATTAGGCTATGTTCAAAAGTCTGTAACAGTAGCAAAAAATACTTTGCTTGTTATGACTGACATTCAATATAGTCATTTTCTTACACAGACAAACGAGAATATCAATATTCAAAACACAAAAGCAAAATCTATTTATTCTTTGCTTGGCCAAGCCGACGCTGAAACATGGACATCCGAATCTATTGCCAGTTTAAATGGCGGAGCTTTTGCTTTGGTTCAGACAGCGATTGATAACCCAACAAATGAAAACATTGACGCAGCGTTATCAGCCACACTTAAGGCGTTAGAAGATGTTAGGTCTTTTATTAATATAATTCCTATAAATTCTTCTTTAACAACAGCAGAAAGAGCAAACATAGTTGCTGAAAAATCAAACATCTCTGCTGAAATAATTACAATATCAAATAGCATACAAGCTATTTTGTCACAAAAAGTTAATAATGACGCAACTATAACTACAACAAACGCCCAAATAGAGGCTGCAAAAGCCAATATTGATGCCATAAAAACTCAAATATCAAAAACAACCATAAGAGCTTTGTTTAACGGAAAAGTTGATAAAGATGATGCTATTGTGGGATCAATTGTTTCTGCCGGCACACCAGTTATAACTATTTCAAATGATAATTTGGAAATTCAAGTTAATATACCAGAATCAGAAGTTTCTAATGTAAAAATTGGCAGCGCTGCAAATATTACCTTAGATGCATTTGGCACTAATGAAATTTTCCCTGCAACAGTTGTTTCTGTTGACTCGGTTCAGACTTTAGAAAACGGAATTTCTGTTTATAAAGCCAGACTTAAATTTACAGATACAGACGAAAAAATAAAAGCTGGCATGACAGCAAATATAACAATAACACCAGAAACCCATCCTGACGTTTTGATAATTCCAAGCTCAGCTGTAATACAAAAAAATGGAAAATACTTTGTTATTATAGACAAAGGTAATTCAGAAAAAGAAGCCAGGGAAGTTACAATTGGATTAAAAGACAATCAAAATGTAGAAATTTTGTCTGGATTAATTTTAGGCGAAAAAGTTTACTCATATTAATAAGCATTTTTACTAAATAATTATGGAAAATAAAAACAGTAAAAGAAACAAAATTATTATAATCTCAACGATTATATTGTTGGTCATTGGAAGCATTGGCGGATTTATATATTGGAAAACCACGTCTGCAAGAATTTATGTTGAAGATGCAAAAATTTATGCCTCAACAATCAGCTTATATCCAAAAACAGACGGGACGCTGCAAGAGACCTTTGTTAATGTTGGAGATAATGTAGAGATAAACGCGCCAATTGCCAGAGTGGGCAACGAATTAATAAAAGCAAAGTCTGACGGACAAATTTTAACTATAAACACAAACATTGGAGCATCTTTTGGCACAACCACAGCTGTTGCAACTATGATAAATCCCAGCGAGTTAAAAGTTGTTGGAAAAATTCAAGAAAACAAAGGATTAAAAGATGTTAAAGTTGGTCAAACGGCCATTTTTACAGTTGACGCTTTTGGTTCTAAAAAATATTCTGGAATAGTAGAAGAAATAAGCCCAACCTCTAATGAGGGCGATATTGTTTTTAATATCTCTGACCAAAGAGAAGAGAAAAAATTTGATATTAAAATTCGTTTTAACACAGAACAATATCCAGAATTAAAAAACGGAATGTCAGCCAAGCTGTGGATATATAAATAGTAATGATTGAAAAAGACCATCCAAATTTTAAATGGATAGTGCTGATTACTGTTATTATTGGTACATTTTTAGGCAGACTAGACCAGACAATAGTAAGTTTGGCTTTGCCTAATATTATAAATGATTTCAAAATAACTGTTACAGCAGCAAGTTGGATATCAACGGCTTATATTCTAGCCAACGCTGTTTTCGTTCCTATTTGGGGAAAACTCGGCGATACTATTGGCAGAAAAAAAGTTTATTTAACCGGTTTTATAATCTTTATTTTGGGTTCTGCCCTTGCCGGATTTTCATGGAATTTAAGTTCCATGATAGTTTTCCGCGTAATACAGGCAATTGCAGGTTCAGCCGACTATCCTACGGCAATGGCAATTATAGCTGTAACTTTTAAAGACGCGAAAGAACGCGCTCAGGCATTGGGATTATGGTCAGCATCTTTTGCCGCAGCTGCTGTTTTCGGGCCGTTATTGGGCGGGCCATTAGTGGACTATTTTGGCTGGAGGTCGGTATTTTTGATAAATATACCTGTAGGATTAATTGGGATGGTGATGGCAATTTTGTTTATTCATGAATCTGTTTCAGAAAAGAAAACTATTAAATTTGACTGGCAGGGCGCTACGACTCTTGGAATAGCTTTATCTACATTGGTTTTAGTTTTGGAAAAAGGATATTCATGGGGATGGCTATCTGCAAACAGTATGATTTGCTATATAGCAACACTTTTGTTTACAGCAATATTTGTACTTATAGAACAAAAACACGAAGAGCCAATCGTTGACCTTAAATTTTTTAAAAACAGCACATTTTTTAACACCCTTTTAAACAACTTCATTGTTTTTATGGGAATGATGGGGGCAATATTTTTGCTTCCAATTTTTGCCCAAACTTTTTTGGGTTACGATGCAACGCAAACAGGGTATTTATTTTTACCCATGGCAGCTGCCATGATGATAGCTTCTCCTCTTGGCGGAGCGCTTAGCGGAAAAGTACAGCCAAAAATTGTTATATTCATCAGCACATTAATAGCCGCCATTGGAGTTTTTTGTTTTTCTTTTTTAGATCCAAGGTCAACGGCAATTGATATAATGATTCCGCTATCTATAATGGCTTTTGGAATGGGATTTGGCATGGCTCAAAGAACCAACATAATAACAGCAGTTGTTCCTGAAGATGAAATTGGCAGCGCTTCGTCGGTTTTGGCACTGGGAAGAAACATAGCAGGAGCTTTTGGAATTGCAATTTTTACAACAATATTAAACAATGCAATCAACAGTAATTTGTTATCAACGGCCTATAACAGCTCTATAAAAATAACAAACTCAACAATTTTCCAACAAGGAATGGGGCTAATTATATTAAATTCCGAAATATCAGCCTATAGAGTGGTGTTTATTACTTCTTCTGTTATTCTTTTGATTGGAGCATTTTTAGCATTATTTATAAATGTGCCAAAAGAAAAAATGGCAAATGGAAAAGAAATTTTAATTGAAGGATAAAAGTAATATACTTAATTAATATAAATATTAAGTCACAAAAACCGCCTGGCCGAGAGGCTTAGGGCGGTTTTTTAGTGAAGTAGACTTGCAAAAAAACCAGAAAAGTTTTAGTCTGATAATTGGGGCCGTAGCTCAATTGGGAGAGCGCTTTCTTTTGTGAGGTCGGCTCACTTTCTTGGACTGAATATGCTTTCTGATGCCACAGAAAATTTCAATCCAGAAAACCCTGAAAGAGGTTGCAGGTTCAAGTCCTGTCGGCTCCTTTTAACCTATTACAAAGTAGGTTCAATGTTCATTAACAAGTTAAACTGATAAATATTTAGACAATTTCACAAAAAGGAATGTGAGATGCTGACTACAACAACAGACGCCATACCATTAGAAAAGGTGACTAGCGAAAAATTACTAGATGATATAGTCACAAACGTAGACGACGTTGGCATAATCAGAGAGTTGGCAAAAAGACTCTTACAAAAAACCACCATCAAAAAGGCATCGGGATTTATGGTAGAACTTGCCTTTGCAGTTCGTGGACTTAACATGTATGACATAGACAATATAAGAGAAAACTCTGCCTGCCAATTTTTTGGCGACAAATATTGGAACGTAAGAGAAAGAATTCTGGCAGTTCTTAAAAAAGAACACCAGCTAAAACTATTTACCAGTGAAACCTAATATAGACCTGAACTCTCGGGTCTTTTGTTTTATTTATGATTCATCTTTATCCGCAGTGAAAAGTACGCCATGGCGCAATATTCACTGCGGGTATAATTAAAATAACACTGGCTATCACTCTTGACATGGGACTGATAATTTTATAATATGGCTTATCAGTCGTTAAATTAAAGTGATAATGATTTCAGAAAGGCAAGAAAAATTACTAAATTTTTTGATAAGGGAATACATAAGCACAGCTGAACCTGTAAGCTCTTTAGAGCTGAAAAAAATTACAGATTTAGATGTTTGTGGAGCAACAATTAGAAATGATTTACAGGCATTAACTGAAGAAGGGTATATAACCCAGCCGCACACCTCAGCAGGCCGTGTGCCAACTCAAAAAGCATATAAATATATTGCGGATAAACTTGAAAATACCGCGACATTTTACGACGTTCACGAAGTAAATGTCGTAAGAATGTCTATTGTGCGACAAATTAAATACACGCAACAAGAAATAGAACGCCAAATGCAAATGATGCAAGAAATTATGCAAACATTAGAAAACGACAATTTATTTGAAATATTAAATATACTAGACCAATGGCACAAGAAAATATAAAAAAAGAGGACACAAATAAAAACGAGGTCGAAGAGTTAAAATTAAAATGCGAGGAATATTTAAACGGCTGGAAGAGGGAAAGGGCAGACTTTTTAAATTACAAAAAAGACGAAGCAGAAAGAATTTCCAGTTTAGTAAAATATGCCAACGAAGATATTATTTATAAACTAATTCCAATTCTAGATAACTTTAACTTGGCAGCCAAACACTTACAGGATCAAGGTTTTTTACAAATCAAAAAACAGCTTGAAGATTTATTGGCAAAAGAGGGGATTGAAACAATAGAAGTTTTAGGCAAACCATTTGACCCAAACACAATGGAAATCCTCGGCACCGCCTCCACTGAAAACTCCGGCGAGTCAAAAGAAATTAGCGGAGTCCCGGACTCCGCCGAAGCTGACACTGTGGCTGAGGAAGTCCAAAAAGGCTACACCTTAAACGGAAAATTAATTAGACCAGCTAAGGTAAAAATTGTAAAATAATATGAGAGAAATTGAAATAAAATTGAAAGTTAAAAATCTAGAGGAATTAGAAAACAAACTAATTAAAAGTGGGTTTAAAATTTCTAAAGAAATTAAACAACACGATATAATTTATACCAATGCGAATAAACATGGTAACTTTGACAATATAAAAGAAGGAAATATCGTTTTAAGAATACGAAAAGAGGGAAATATATCGAAAATGACATTAAAACAGGAAAAAACAAATGAAATGGACAATTTAGAGTACGAAACAGATGTTAGTAATCCAGAAGAGACTCATCAAATATTTTTAGCCTTAGGATGGAAACCAGAAGTGGAGGTAAAAAAAATACGCAAAAAGGGAAAAATTGGTGATTACGAACTATGTTTGGATAGCGTTGAACAGCTTGGAAATTTTATTGAGTTAGAAAAAATGACAAAAGATAATGACGACCCACAAAAAGTGAGAAAAGAATTATTTGACACATTAAGGCCTTTTGGTTTTTCAGAAGCCGATGAAGAGACTAAAGGTTATGACACGCAAATATACAATCTTAATAAAAATAATAAATAAAACATATGACAAAAATATTAGGTATAGATTTAGGAACAACTAACTCGGCTATGGCAATCGTGGAAAGCGGTGAGCCAAAAATTATTGAAAACAAAGAAGGAGCCAGAACAACTCCATCTATTGTTGCAATTTCAAAAAGCGGAGAAAGAACCGTTGGAGTTTTAGCAAAAAGACAAGCTGTTACAAATCCAACAAATACAATTTTTTCTGTTAAAAGATTAATCGGCAGAAAGTTTACTGATCCAGAAGTTCAAAGAGATAAAAAACTTTTGCCTTACGAGATTAAAGAATCGGCTGATGGCGGAGTTGATGTTAAGATGGGAGATAAATGGTTAAATCCTGCAGAAATTTCGGCTATGATTTTACAAAAACTAAAAGCAGATGCAGAAGCAAAGATTGGAGAACCAATTACAGAAGCAATTATTACTTGCCCAGCATATTTTGATGATTCACAAAGAAAAGCAACAAAAATTGCAGGAGAAATTGCAGGATTTAAAGTTGACCGAGTTATTAATGAACCAACAGCCGCAGCTTTGGCTTATGGATTAAACAAAAAGAAAGATGAAAAAATCTGCGTTTATGACTTTGGCGGAGGAACTTTTGATATTTCAATTTTGGATGTTGGAGCAGATACCGTTGAAGTAAAAGCAACTGGCGGAGACACGCACTTGGGTGGAGATGATTTTGACCAAAAAATTATGGACTGGGTTGTTGCCGAATTTAAAAAAGATAATGGAGTTGATTTGTCAAAAGATAATTTAGCTTTGCAGAGAATTAAAGAAGCTGCGGAAAAAGCGAAGATTGAGTTGTCCAGCGCCATGGAAACAGAAATTAACTTGCCATTTATTACTTCGGACGAATCTGGCCCAAAACATTTACTTTTGAAATTAACCAGAGCTCAGTTTGAAAATATGGTTCAGGCTGATATTGATAAATCAATCGAGCTTATCAAAAAAACCTTGAAAGAAGCTGGATTGGAAGCCAAAGATATCAACGAAATCGTTTTGGTTGGCGGACAAACAAGAATGCCAAAAATGCAGGAGGAAGTAAAAAAACTTTTCGGCAAAGAGCCGAACAAAGAAGTAAACCCAGACGAGGTTGTGGCGATTGGAGCCGCAACTCAAGGCGGAATTATGCAAGGACATGTAAGAGATGTTTTGTTGCTTGACGTTACTCCATTATCATTGGGCATTGAAACTTTTGGCGGAGTAAACACTATTTTAATTACAAAAAATACAACTGTGCCGACTGCAAAAACACAGGTATTTTCAACTGCAGCCGATAGCCAAACATCTGTTGAGGTGCACGTTTTGCAGGGAGAAAGACCAATGGCTCAGGACAACAAAACCCTAGGCAGGTTTATTTTGGATGGAATACCGCCAGCACCAAGAGGAGTTCCGCAAGTTGAAGTTTCTTTTGACATTGACGCCAATGGAATCTTAAATGTTTCTGCAAAAGACAAGGCAACTGGAAAATCTCAGTCAATTAAAATTGAAGGTTCATCTGGAATCTCAAAAGACGAAGTTGAAAGAATGAAAAAAGAGGCAGAGATACACGCAGAAGAAGACAAAAAGAAACAATCTACAATTGAAACAAAAAATGTTGCAGATACTTTAATTTATACCTGCGAGAAAACTTTAAGAGATAATGAAGGCAAAATAAAGGCAGAAGATAAAAAAGAAGTTGAGGATAAGATAAACGCCTTGAAAGACGCGCAAAAAGGTGATAATATAGAAGTCATTAAGTCGAAAACACAGGAATTGTCGGCAGTGATACAAAAAATCGGGGCAGAATTGTATAAAGAATCCGCCGCCGCGCAAGGCTCTGGCGAGACAAAGCAGCCAAAGACGGACAAAAAGCCAAAAGACGACAAAGAACCGAAAGCAGAAGAAGGAAAGTACACCGAAACAAAATAAAGCCCCAATGACCAAACTCCAATGACCAACAAAACTCTAAAATTTTAAATCCTAAAAACGTTTTGGGATTTGAATAATTAGGATTTATTTGGGATTTGAGATTTGGAGCTTGGGATTTCCAAAACATGGATTATTATGAAGTTCTTGGAATCACAAAAGGTGCTTCTCAAGAAGAAATTAAAAAAGCGTTCCATAAATTGGCCCACAAATACCACCCAGACAAAGGCGGAGACGAAAAAAAGTTTAAAGAAATAAACGAAGCATATCAAGTCCTTTCCGACAAAAATAAACGAGCTCAATATGACCAATTTGGTAGAGTTTTTGAAAACGGTCAACCAGGCGGAGCAGATGGATTTAACGGATTCAACTGGGCTTGGGGAAATAAAGCGCAACAAGATGTTGAATTTGATTTAAATGATTTGGGAGATGTTTTTGAAGAATTTTTTGGAGGCAGTCGCAGAGGTTCAAAAAAAGACAGCAGACGAGGAAAAGACATTCAAGTTGATATAGAAATTCCGCTTGAAAAAACTTTAAAAGATTTCACAGAAAAAGTAATATTATCAAAACAAGTTGTTTGCAACAGATGCCAGGGATCGGGAGCAGAGCCTGCAACAAAAATAAAAGAGTGTTTTTCTTGCAGAGGGTCAGGACAGGTACAGCAAGTTAAAAAAACAATATTTGGTTCTTTTACTTCGGTTGGAGTTTGTCCAGAGTGTAACGGAGAAGGAACAATGCCAGAAAAGCCATGTAATGTTTGCAAAGGAGAGGGTAGAATAAAAGCAGAAGAAACAATTGAAATAAAAATTCCGGCAGGAGTTGATACAAATCAAGTAATTAAAATTGAAGGCAAAGGAGAGGCAGGAAAAAAGGGAGCAAAGGCAGGAAATCTTTACGCCAGAATATTTGTTAAAAAGCATTCTACATTTGAAAGAAGAGAAGACGATCTTTTTACAACAGCAAAAATAAATTTCTCGCAAGCAGCATTGGGAGATGAGATAGAATTGAAAGTAATTGAAGGCACAAATATTTTACTTGAAATTCCGCAAGGAACAGAATCGGGTAAAATTTTAAGAATTTCGGGAAAAGGAATTCCACATTTTCAGGGACACAGTAGAGGAAATTTATATGTTGAATTAAGGATTGAAACCCCAAAGAAATTATCAAAGACACAAAGAGAGCTTTTGGAAAAATTGAAAAAAGAAGGAATATAAATTTTCAATTATTGTTTTAAAATTTAGAATTAGAAATTGAAAATTCCACATTTTGCAAAAGCAAAGTGTGGTTATGCCCCGGTAGCTCAATGGTAGAGCAGTAGCCTTTTAAGCTATTGGTTCCGAGTTCGAGTCTCGGCCGGGGCACAATAATAAAATGCATACCATTTATGGTATGCATTTTTTATTTATTTGTTTTGTTTATTCTGCTATAATTTATTAATAATCAAATCTTAAAACACATTATATGGAAACAGAAAACATAGATTATATTAAAACAATTAAAAAACTAAAAAGAAAAATATATATTCTTGAAGCTATAATAGTTTTATTTATTGTAGCTGTAATTGTAGGCACAATTTCTGCATATTATTATACTAAGCCATATATACAAAAATTTAATGAATTAGCTGTTAATTTTCAAAATATTCAGCCAGCAATTAACCAATTAAATCAATTAAGTCAGTCGGCGCAATTTAATCAACTTTTAAATTCTTCTAAAGAATTACAGTCAGCCATGAGTACATTAAATACTTTGTCTAAAAATTTAACAAGCATAGAAAATACAACAAATACTATAAAAAATAATTTGCAAGGATTCACAAATTTATTTAAATAAAAAATTTAAAAACACCCGTTGTGGGTGTTTTTTGTTTTATGGTAAAATATAATCTAAAACTAAAATATGTGATGATTGTCCCGACTGCAGAGCAGTCGCGGATCCTCGATGGCTTCGCTATCGGGACTTCGCCTACGGGCTCGCAATGACATAAACTATGATCAATAAAGGAATAGCAACATTTGGGTTAGATTATGGAAAATGTCCAAAGTGGCTCTTTGACAGGATGGTTTTGCTATCCAAAAGAATGATTTATGCAATTATTGAAGAAGAGGGCCCGGATGAATTTATAAAAAGAATTTCTGACCCGGTTTGGTTTCAGTCATTGGGGACTGTGCTGGCTTTTGATTGGAATGCTTCGGGATTAACAACAATTTTAACCGCTGCTTTAAAAGAAGCTATCAGGGGAAGTGAAAAAGATTTGGGAATTTTTATTTGCGGAGGGAAAGGGAAAACTTCTTTAAAAACTCCTGAACAAATAATGAATTGGGGTTATAGAATTGCTCTCCCAGAACAATCCGTTAAATCCTTGGTTTACAATTCAAAAATGGCTGCTAAGGTGGATAGTTCGTTAATTCAAGATGGATTTCAAATTTACCATCACAGTTTTTTCTTTTCAAAAAATGGCGCATGGACAGTTGTACAGCAGGGGATGAATACGCAAGAACAATCAGCAAGAAGGTATCACTGGTATTCAAAAGATTTAAAAGACTTAATTGAAGAGCCACACTCGGGAATTACCTCAAACTTAATGGTAAAAAATGTCTTAAATATGACCGCTCAAAAAAGCGGAGAAAATAGGGGATTAAGCACTGAATTGGTTTCACAGAGCTTTAATACTTTAATGAAAGATATAACTTTGCTTAGAAAATATTACACGCCGGTTTCCCAAATGGCAAAATTTCAAACAGAGAAGGGACAATTAACTTTGCTAAATTTAGAAACTAAAGAATTCAATTGGCATCCAGTTGTTACGGAAGATTTTTCAAAATCAAAATATTTGGAAAAAATTTTATGGAGACTGTGCGACAATCAGCCTAAAAATTACGAGCAACTTTTAGCAACTCCCGGAGTTGGACCTAAAACAATTAGGGCATTAGCGTTAGTTGCAGAGGTGATTTATGGTGCTAAACCTTCTTATGAAGACCCCGCAAGATACTCCTTTGCACACGGCGGAAAAGATGCAACTCCATATCCAGTTGACCAGCCAACCTACGACCAAACCATAGAAAAGCTTAGAAGTTTTGTAAAGAAAAACTAATTTTCTCCGATATTGACATCCATCCTATCAAATGGTATAATTAATATATAGTTAGGATTTACCTAACTCCCACGCAAGAGGGATTTTCTTGCACAGCACATAAAGGGGACAGTTATGTCGTTGATAAGGGGATTATTTTGCTTATTGGATTGGCGGAAAGATGCGGGAGTGAAGATCGCCACTCTTGCCATATTTGCAGTCGCAGTTATCGCGATCTGCTTTCCAGGAAAGCTTCCTTCTTTGTTTCTTTGAAGAGGTGCAGAGATGAAAGGATCACTAGGGGATTCAATGGAATGTCTAGCCGTTCTTATAGCAATAACAGAAGCAATTCTGTTTTGCGTAATGACGACCAGCCCTCCGATTTTTCCGGTCAGTATTTGACCGGTACATAAGCCAGGATATAGAAGATTCTTATCCCTGGCTTTTTTCTTGAATTTTTTTAATATACGGGTTAATATATTAGATATTAGGGCCCATAGTAAATCGGTATTACGCTTCCATGGCATGGAAGAGGGCCGAGTTCGATTCTCGGTGGGTCCACAACTTATTGTGCGACAAAAAGACTAGTTTTTAATTAAGCTGGTCTTTTTGTTTGAAAAAGGCTTGGAGCTATTGACAGTGTTTTGCTAATATGCTAAGATGCAAGAGTAGTCAGTTCTTTCTTTTACCGTTGGCGAAATCGCTTCAACTACGGCGATACAGCTGACAGAACGGAGACCATACCTATGTGTGCGTTGATTTTGACTCTGAAAAGCCATAATATGAACGGCTCGACCTGACCGGCGACCGCGGCGCTTGTCCCGTATTGATAAGCGCTTGATTCCCAAAGGACTGGAGGAAAACACATCATGCATTGGACGTAGCAACATCAAACAGCTTCGCCAAAGAGACCACCTCGCACAACCAGTAAAAAACCTGACCTTTGTTAGGAAAGGATTTCTAGTGAAGATTACATTCGACTGAGGGTGCAACAACCCAAAGACACTTCGAATGTGCGTCGTTGATATCAGTGGAGAAAACCTCGCACTATTTCAGCGACAAATTCTCGTGGCGAAAATACCATAGTTTATGTCTCTTCAAAGGATGCTCAACAGCGCGACAGTCTCAAAGGTCTAAACGACCAAAGGAACTAGATTGGTTCACCTCAAAAGGGAACTGATAAATTGTTCCGCATCAAAATAAAAGACTCTCCGCCGTCCCATCCAGGGAGCAGTATGACTTATGTCATCTGCTCCTCTTTTTTTGCAAAAATTTGATGAATTTGTTAAAAACCATTGACAACGACTTTTATTTTTAATACAATCTTAATTAGAACCTTGTATTTTCAATCCAACAATGGAGGGAAGGATGGAAATCATATACGTGTTTGGGTTTGTGATAACTTTGACGGCTCCTGTGGAACTGTCAGGCAGAATGCGACCGCAGGGTAAAACTTGCGTTGCAGAAATCGTCGCTTTTGGCGCAACAAGATTACCGACGAGAAGAATTCGGAGGAAAATTCTTATTGCTCCCTAAGCAGGGTGCCCTTATTGGCGGCATCCAAAACAAATCCGTTGCGGCGGACCTATGCGGTTAGTCACCAAAAAAGTTTCTTGCATCGTGATTAGCTTTAGTCACACAATGATTCAAGAATAATAGCCAGTAAGATTCTGGCAAATCCTGACAATCGCATTTGAAGTCAATAGACCCAACTTCGTTTCTTTTTCCAAACAACTCTTCTCTTGTGGGGCAGCCTAAAAAACTGCCCCCTGTTTTTTTATATAAAAAAGGGCTAGACAAAATCATCTAACCCTAAATTCTTTTTGCTTTTCTAATTTCGCACCATCTTTTATACCTTTGAGCAGCTGTTTCTCTTTTTTTATTTTTTTCTAATTTCTGGCGCTTCTTTTTTGCCTTGATTGCTTTTTTGCGCAATCTTTTCCATTTTCTTTCTTTTCTTTTTTTCTCTGAGGATATTAGCCAAACCACAAACATAATAATAAAGAGAAAACAGCTAACTGCAATAATCGGCAGAATAAGCGGTAATATTTTTTCAACAATAGGAACATTAAGCATTTCATCCATCACTGTTCTCCGGATTGACAAAGGTCTTTGATAAGGCATTATTACATTATTGAAACAAATGTCAATGTTGCCTGGACTCTTTTTTTTTGGTATAAAGATACAATGATTACAAAACTTATGATTATAGAATTTTTTAAAAACAAATTTGTTTACCCAACAACACTAGTTATTTGTTTTATTGCTGTGTTTGGTTTGGGGCTTTGGATTGGAGACACAAAGCTTGCTTATTGTGTGCAACAGCCTAACACAATCAACTTTTCGCTTTTTTGGGACGCATATAACAAGCTTCAGCAAAACTTTATAAATCCAGAAAATATCGATAATCAAAAGATTACTTATGGTGCTATTGAAGGAATGACAAAATCTTTAGGCGACCCTTACACAACCTTTTTTAATCCTACGGAAGCCAAAAAATTTACGGATGACCTTGAAGGTTCGTTTGAAGGAATTGGCGTTGAAGTTGGCATTAAAAAAGACCAGCTAACTGTTATAGCTCCGCTAGAAGACACTCCTGGACAAAAAGCTGGCTTAAAATCTGGAGATATTATCACAAGCATTGATGGCAAAAGCACTGCAAATATGACAGCAGATAGCGCAGTCAATTTAATCAGAGGCCAAAAAGGAACCAATGTTACATTAACAATTTACAGAGATGGCTGGAAAGATACAAAAGATATTATAATCACCAGAGATACTATAGTAATCCCTGCGATGGATTGGAAAATTATAAACGACGATGTTGCATATATACAAATTTATCAATTTGGCGGATCTCTATCAACAGACTTTGATAATGCTGCAAACCAAATATTGCAAAGCAACGCCAAAAGCATAATATTAGATTTAAGAGACAATCCTGGAGGATATCTTGAAACAGCGCAAAAAATTGCAGGATACTTTTTAACAACAGGTCAAACCGTTGTAGTTGAAGATTTTGGCAAAAATAAAGAACAACAAATTTATAAAACAAGCGGAAACTACAGTTTGGAAAAATATCCGATTGTTATTTTAATTAATCAGGGATCAGCCTCGGCATCAGAAATCTTAGCCGGAGCATTAAGGGACAATAAGGGAGTTCAATTAATTGGAGAAAAATCTTTTGGGAAAGGTTCTGTTCAAGAAGTAATTGATTTGAATGGTGGGTCATTCCTTAAAGTAACAATCGCAAAATGGCTAACTCCAAAAGGAAGTTCAATTTCAGAAGTTGGATTAGAGCCTGATGTAAAAGTTGAAATTTCGGATAAAGATTTAGAAGCAGAAAAAGATACACAATTAGACAAGGCTCTTGAAATAATCAAGGGATTGTAAAACCCCCCTTGAAATATTCAAGGGATTTGTAAAACCCCCTTGAAATATTCAAGGGATTTGTAAAACCCCCTTGAAATATTAAATAATATAAAGTAAAATAATACATTATAAAAAATTAACAAAAGAATATGAAAGTAATCTTACTACAAAATGTTGAAGATCTCGGAAAGAAATATGAGGTCAAAGAGGTAAAAGACGGTTATGCCCAAAATTTTCTGTTGCCAGAAAAGTTAGCAAAGCCCGCAACTAAAGAAGCTTTAAAATGGTTAGAAGACCAAAAAGAAGTCATCTCCAAAGAAGCAGAAGAGGATTTGAAAAAAGCCCAAGAATTAGCATCAAAAATTGACGGATTAGAATTAACCATCGCAGTTAAGGTTGGCGATGAGGGTCAAATGTTTGAATCTGTAAACAGCCAAAAAATTGTTGAAAAATTAAAAGAATCGGGTTTTGAAGTTAAAAAATCACAAGTTATTTTGGAAAATCCCATTAAAGAGCTTGGTGAATTTCCAATTAAGCTCAACCTAGATCATAATCTAGAAGTTGAAATAAAAGTAATAATAACAGAAGAAAAAATTTAAGAAACCAAGAAATATGGCTCGATATATTTTTGTCGCAGGCGGCGTAATGTCAGGCATAGGAAAAGGAATAGCTACGGCTTCTATAGGAAGGATACTCAAGAGCAAAGGCTTTAAAGTCACAGCTATTAAAATTGATCCCTACATCAACGTAGATGCTGGGACAATGAATCCCGTTGAACATGGAGAAGTTTTCGTGACCGATGATGGTTGCGAATGCGATCAGGATATAGGAAATTACGAAAGATTTTTAGACGAAAATATTTATACAGATAATTACATGACCACAGGAAAGGTCTATTTATCTGTAATAAACAAAGAAAGAAATTTAGAGTACGGCGGAGAGTGCGTTTCTGTTGTTCCAGGAATTCCAAACGAGGTCATAGAAACAATCAATAGAGCAAGTAAAAAGGCGAAGGCGGATTTTGTTTTAATAGAAATTGGCGGCACAGTAGGGGAATACCAAAACCTACTCTTTTTAGAGGCCGCCAGAATGATGAGATTTCAGCACCCTAAAAACGTGCTTTTTATTTTGGTCAGCTATTTGCCGGTTCCAGGAATAATCGGCGAGATGAAAACAAAACCAACGCAGCAGGCAACAAAAAACTTAAACGAAGCAGGAATTCAGCCAGATTTTATTTTAGCCCGTTCGGAAGTGCCAATGGATGAACCAAGAAAAAAGAAATTAGCAATTTATTGCAATGTTCATCAGGAAGACATTATTTCTGCGCCTGATGTAAAATCAATTTACGAATGCCCAGTTAATTTTGAAATAGAAAATATTGGAAATAAAATTTTGAAGAAGTTTGGAATGAAATCTAAATCAAGCGACTTGAAAGAATGGGAAGGATTGGTAAGCTTGATAAGAAGCAATCCAAAAGAAGTGAAAATTGGCATAGTTGGAAAATATTTTGAAAGCGGAAAATTCACATTAATGGATTCGTATATTTCGGTCATAGAATCCATAAAACATGCTGCTTTTTCTCAAAACAGAAAAGCTGAAATTTCTTGGATATCTTCTGAAGAGTTTGAAAAAGACCCGGAGGCATTAAAAGAATTAAAAAAGTACGATGGCATAATAGTCCCTGGCGGATTTGGAAATAGGGGAGTAGAGGGCAAAATTAAAGCCATTGGATATTGCAGAGAAAATAAAATTCCATTTTTTGGATTGTGCCTTGGTCTGCAACTAGCCACAATTGATTTTGCCAGAAATATTTGCGGAATAAAAGATGCGACATCAAGAGAGTTTGATAAAAACCCAAAAAATCCATTAATTGACGTGATGGAGGAGCAAAAAAAATTATTGCAAGAAAAACATTATGGAGGAACAATGCGATTAGGAGCTTACGACTGCGAAATTCAGCCAAATACCATAAGCTACAAAGCGTATAAAGACTGGACGCCAGACGCAAATGGTCCATATATGATTTCAGAAAGACATCGCCACAGATACGAAGTAAACAATAAATATAGAGATAAACTTACAGAAAAAGGACTTGTAATTGCTGGCATAAATCCAAAAGCAAATTTGATTGAAATAATAGAAATCAAAAATCATCCCTTTTTCGTTGGAACGCAATTCCATCCAGAATTTAAATCAAGACCGTTAAAACCGCATCCGTTGTTTAAAGAGTTTATTAAAGCAGCGATTAAACAACAAAACGCATAAATAAAAAACCGCCGCCAATAAAGGGCGAGCGGTTTTTAAAATTTCTACTTTTTAGCTTTTGTTTCAGCCTTGGCCTTTACTTTAGTCTCTACCGGATTAACCGAAACTACTTTAGCTAATCTTCTGGATCCATCGAAAAGAGTTTTGACTGTGGTAGAAAAGCTAACAACTCCATCTTTCATAGCATAAATAGTATCGTCTGATCCTTTTTTTACATTTTTGCCTAAAAGATATTTTGTTCCTCTTTGTCTTACAATTATCATTCCTACTTTAACTTTTTCACCAGCATAGGCTTTTATGCCTAATCTCTGAGCTGCGGAATCTCTTCCAAGCCTAGTAGAACCTCCTGCTTTAGTTTTTGACATTTGATTTATACGTTAAATTTATATATAGCTATGTTAACAAAAATATCCGATTTTGTCAAAGCCCATTTTAGTGATATAATACTATTTATAATAGTAGCCTTGTTGATAATGCTTTCATTCGCCATAGGATATATAGCAGGTAAAACTGGCTCAAAAACACCAATTAAAATAGAACAAAAACAATGAAACAATTAGAACACATACCACAACATATAGTTTTATTCCCAGACGGCAACCGTCGCTGGGCAAAATTACGCAGTCTACCTTCTTTAGAGGGGCATTTAGCTGGCGAAAAAAAATTCCACGAATTTTTGATTTGGTGTAAAAATAGAGAAGTAAAAGTTGGAACAGTTTTTGGTTTCTCAACTGAAAACTGGAAAAGAACCAAAGAAGAGATAGATTATTTAATGAAACTACTTAATAAATATTTGAAAGAAGGTAAAGATGACTTTAAAAAGGAAGAAGTAAAAGTAAAAATAATTGGAGAAAGAGAGAGAGTGCCGCAATTTTTGCAAAAAACAATAGAGGAAATTGAAGAGGAAACTAAAAATAATAAAAATTTTCATTTAAATTTAGCTGTAAGCTATGGAGGAAGATGGGATATTATAAATGCTGTTAAAAAAATAATTGAAGAAAAAATTCCTGCAGAGAAAATCGATGAAATGTTGTTTGAAGATTATTTATCCACTGCGGGATTGCCGGCTCCCGATTTTATAATTCGCGCTGGCGGAGAAATGCGTTTGTCAAATTTTGTTTTATGGCAGGCGGCGTATTCAGAGTTATATTTCTCGCCAAAACTATGGCCAGACTTTTCAGAACAAGATTTAGATCAAGCCTTAGAGGAATTTGATCGTCGCCAAAGACGATTCGGCAAATAAAATGACTGAAAATTTTTTAAAAGAATTATCTAAATATCAGACTGAAATAAACAAGGAATTAAAAATTTTTTTTGCTTCTGAAATAAAAAATTCGAAAACACCATTTTTTAAAAAAACTCTAAAAGAATTAGAGGAGTTTTCGTTAAGACCTGGAAAAAGAATACGCGCAATATTAATTATTTACGGATACTTTTTAGCTGGTGGAATGGATAAGAAAAACATTCTTAAAACATCAATTGTCATAGAACTCATTCATAATTTTTTATTAATACACGATGACATCATTGATAGAGATGTGGTTCGCAGAGGCAAAGCATCCCTCCATTATCAATATCAAAAAAGTTCTAATTTAAACGACGAGGGAAAAAAACATTATGGATTATCTATGGCAATAACTGGAGGAGATATGATGTATTTTTTGGGACATAAAATCTTATCTCAATCAAAAATTTCTAATGATTATAAAATTGAAGCTATAAAAAAACTTGATCAGATTATTACTCTGACAATATATGGAGAAATGTTTGAGATATGGCTGAAGCAAAATTTTGAAAAGGGTAAAATTATAAAGGAAAAAGATATTTTGGATATATATAAAAATAAAACTGCTTTTTATACATTTGCCGGACCTTTGCAAATGGGGTCTATATTGGCAGGCGGAAATCAAAAAACCATAAACTTTTTAGAAAAAATTGGAATATCACTTGGCATCGCTTTTCAAATCAAAGACGACTTGCAAGACTTGTCCACGGCGTCAGACATAAAAGAAGGTCAACCGAATCTTTTGATTATAAAAGCAATAAATAAAAATCAAGGGAAAATAATCAAAAAATATTTAGGCAAAAAAAATATCAATAAAGATGAAATAAAGATTATAAAAAAATCTGCCATTGAAAGTGGAGCATATGAATATTGCATGCAAATATCAAAAAATCTCATAACCCAAGCAAAAAAAGACATTATTCAATCTAAATATCCAAAAAAAGAAAAAGAATTTCTTTTAAGTTTGGCAGATTATATTTCTGAAAGAAAGGAATAATAATTTCTTATTGTGCGACAAAATAAGGCACACAAAACAAATGAATAGGGAATTGAGAGCATTAAAAAATTGGGGTGTCCGACACCCCAATTTTTTGTTTGATACTTAAACAGACTTGGTAAAAGCTTGAGCCATCTCCAGCCACTTTGGCTGCCTTGGTTTATTTTTATATTTTACTCCTGCTTTTTGAATTTCTATCAACTGCATTAAGTCGGACTTTTTCCAAGAGATAAGGGCTTTGCCTTTATTATTATGGATTATATTAACTCCCTTTGACCATAAATCAAAATCTTTTTTCTTTTTATCAGCCAATAAATTTTTACGGAAAAACGGCATCACGATTTCAACAATATCATCAATTTTCTGAACAGAAAATCTGGCCTGGTCTTTTGAAATGGTAACCTTGCCACAATCAAATTCTTTTGCTATCTTTTCTAAAACTTTAACATTTTCTTTAGGGCTAGTTACAACAAACTGAACCTTCCATCTATAATAGGTCGGAGAATTAGTTCTTTCGCGCCTGACATCTTTTCTAAACTGCAAATCAAAACATCCATCATTATTTGTTAAATTAACAATATCAAATTTTTCTATTGCCATAAATAATAAATTTTAAATTTAGATTATTATCTAATCTTAATTGTGCGACAAAACAAAGTCAAGCTACTATTTTTATTGTGCGACAATTTAATCACAAAAGATACCTTCCACGAAAAACTGTCTTTAAATCTAGGTGGTTTTTTGATAAAGTTAAATAATTAAAATTAAAATTTTAAAATATGATAAATTCAAAAACATTAAGAAACAATTTATTTTGGGGATTTATTTTATGGCTGATTGGATGGATTTTAGGAATTGTATTTTTTATGACACCATTAAAAGATATTATGGGGTGGGTTATAACTCCAATTGGTATTGTTATAACTTTGTGGGTATTGTTTAAAAAAATAAACAGAGAAAAATTTTCTGATTATTTTAATATTGCATTAATCTGGACAGCAATAGCAATCATATTGGACTACTTTTTTAATGTTTTACTTTTTAACATTGGCCTGTCTTATTACAAGCTAGATATCTTCGTTTATTACGCAGTCACATTTGTTTTGCCATTATTAGTTGGAGCTTACAAAATGCGCAAAACAAAAATATAGTTTATTGTGCGACAACTTGGATTAAACAGAACCAGGGTATTAAGCCCTGTTTTTATAATTGAATTATTTTATAATTTTTGCTAATATTATCCATAGTTCTTTTCACCAATTTTATATCTCTTGGAGGATTATCATGGACATGAATTTGTCTCACTATCAGCATTGGACTCAAGAGGAGATGGACAGACTTCATCGCTTTGTCTCTTATTCACAAGCTAGTGAGTTCGCGATGGAAAAACTTAAAAGATTGCCTCAACCAGTTGTGCAGGTCTGTGGCCCATTAACTACTGGCGGAAGGGGATCATTTCAAGCCAACGTACAAATGATGCATCAAGGGATTTGTTTATTGGTCACCCAGGGAAAGGTAATTTTTGATCAACGGCCATTTGAAGTGCCAATGTTTAAGGTTCTTCAAAGCAGAAAAAATTCTGGATATGACCACAGTCTGCTTGAAGAATTTTATCTTCCGCTTTTTGAGTCTGGTCTGATTAAGGAATTTCATTTTTTACCTGGATGGCAAAGCTCAACGGGCGCTAAGTGGGAGCATAAACAAGCTTGCAAGTTAAAGATAGATATTTTTTACATCTCCGAGCTTATGCTTCAAGAGGTAAAGTCATGATTTTCTTAACCAAACCAGAACAATTCAACCCAAAGTTTGAAGTCGTAAGTTGCTTCTTCGAATATGACGGCAGACTCCTTCTTTTGGAAAGACAGGACCATAAACCCCAAGGCGGAACATGGGGAGTTCCGGCTGGCAAAATTGATCCAGGAGAAACTCCCGAAGTTGCCATGTTGCGCGAACTGTTTCAAGAAACCGGATTTGTAGCCGACCGGACAAAAATTTATTACTTAAAAAAGTTATTTGTCCGCTATCCAGCATACGACTTTGTCTACTACATTTTCGATTTAAAGTTAGACAACGAACCAATTATTAAAATAAACCCCGGAGAGCATAAATCATTTCAGTGGCTTTCGCCAACGCAAGCCCTAAAAATAGATCTCATTGAAGATTTAGATGGTTGCATAAGCTTATCCTATAAAATATAGGCATACCCAATCCTTACAGGTGCGGGTTTTTTATTTTCAGTAATATTTTTTGTCTTTATTGTGCGACAGATTTAATAAATAAAAAGACGATGCTTATATCGTCTTTTTTAGTGCGACAAGATTATTTTTTGTCGGGGTCGGAGTGGAATTGGTGGTGAGCTATATGGATGTGTTTTAATCCTTGCGGTCTTAATGATTTATATTTTTGCATTTCAGAATGCACTTCTAACAAACGATGTAAATCTTTTGCATCCCAATTATTTTTTGAAAATCCTTTTTGTCCTTTTTGAGAATTAACTTTTATTTTTTTATTTCTATATATAATATCTATTGCTTCAGCCCAAAGAATAAAGTCTTGGCTTTTTTTACCTTGCAGTTGGTGCTTTTTAAAAAATGGAGAAATAATATTTTTTAAATCATCTACATTGGTAATACAATAATGTATTTCACGGTCTAACTCTTTATAAATACTACCGCATCCAAAAAAACTTTTAATTCTTTCAAATAATTCCTGTTCATCTTTTCTTGCCGTAATCATAAACTGCGCCTTCCAAGAATAATATACCGGTGAGCCTGGTCTTTCATGGCGAACCTCTTTTCTAAACTGCAGACCAAAACAACCTTCGCCATCAACAAAACCTGCGATATAATCCGGAGATAGATTTTTATTTTTCTTCTTTTCCATGGAATTTACGGTGTACGTCGCGTAATTGTTTATTTGTAACGTGAGTATATATTTGGGTTGCTAAAATGCTTTTATGTCCTAAAAACTCCTGCAATAATCTTATATCAACGCCATGAGCTAAAAGATCTGTTGCGAAACTATGTCTTAATGTGTGGGGTGTTGTATTAATCGGAAGTCCAGCCATAATTATATATCTTTTCATGTTTTTTTCTATTGCATTTGGAGTTAATCTGCGAGATGCGTTTTTTGGTCCTCTATAATTTATAAACAAGGCTTTGGAATTCATATTTTTTGCGGCGTTTCTTATTTCAAGATATTTCCTAATGTAATCCAAGGCGCGTTCTGAAAAATAGACTGTGCGAGGTTTTCCGCCTTTACCAATAATACCAAGTTCAAAATCAACCATTCCTGGTTTTATTTTAATCTGCTCACGGTTCAACGAAGTCAGTTCGTGGATTCTCATTCCAGTCGAAAAAAATGTTTCTAGTATAGCTCTATCCCTTAAACCTGCCTCAGTTGTCGTGTCCGGCGCCGAAAATAGCTTATTAAGCTGTTCTATGGTCAAAAACTTCACTGTTTTGTCTTTATCGGGCCTAGGAAGGGCCACCTTGTCAGGGGGGAGTGAAACTATGTCTTTTGCCACAAAGTAGCCTAGAAGGGCTCTTAGAGCGATTAAATAGTAGTTTTGGGTGGTTCTTTTCAAAGATTCACCCTTATGGGTAGTGAATTTACGAGATAAAAAAACCCTATAATCCCAAACATGTTCTGGGGTGAGCTGGTGGGGGAGAAGAGAGTCTAATTTATTGGCCTTTAACCAAAATAAAAATCTATTTAGAAATCTTTTATAATTTTCCTGAGTCTTTGATGATAAACCTTTTTCGATATCAATCCAGTCTAAAAAATCATTAATATGTTTAGGTATTGGTATTTGGCTTTCTCCCATATTTTTTTCCATATATGTATATAACTCACGTTAAGTTAAATTATGCGTAGTCTATTATATTAATAATAATCGCTCTCTACGGCAGTGTCAAGCCTATAAAAAGCATTAGAATCGGCTACTGAGACGATTCAGACGATGTTTGGTTCGCCTCGCAAGAATTATTTTTCCCTGGATTAACAATACTATTTGCAATTCCAGAAAAATAATCCCCAACTTTTTCTGTAACACTTTCAGAAATTTTTTCTTTTTCTGAATTTATTTCATTTTGTATCATCTCTCCCCTATTTTGCACTTCTTCACTTACCTTTGAGTATAGAGTGTTTGTAGCCCAATTCGCCCCCTTGGCCCAATACCCGTTAAGGGCGCCTGATGCTTTGCCAACCAAATCCTTGCCTGCCGTGGTGAAAAACGCCTGTTGGCTTAAAACAGCCACTACTATTATTGCGCCTATTATAACAATATATTTTATAAATCCCTTTTCTTGTTGCATTTAAATTTATTTTTATAAATATTATTGTTTCTATAAAAATTTATAATCCAGGTTAGTAAAATATAAGCGATAAAAAATATAGAAAACTGTCGCACAATAAACCGTGGGTAACTGTCGCACAATAAAATCAACCAAACATTTTGAGAGCTTCGTCTATTCGTCTCAGTGTCTCTTCTTTTCCCAAAATGTCTGCTATTTCAAACGGGCTTGGGGATGAATCTTTTCCGGATAAAGCAACGCGCAGGGGCCACAACAGATATCCCTTATTTTTCTCCGGATAACCTTTTTCTATATTAAATTTTTCAGATGCGACAAATAATTTTTCTTCCAAAATTTTGAGCTCCCATTTATCAATGCCAGACAATATGCCTGCTGAAAAAACTAAAGATACTTTTGTTGCATCATCCCCCGTTTCTTTCCAATGCAATAAATTTTTATCATAAGTTAAATAATTTTTTAAAAATAAATCTGAGAACTCAACTATGTCTGAAAGTTTTTTCATTCTTGATTTTGATACTTCAATAATCTTTTGCAAATGTAAAATAGATACGCTCTCCCCTGCCCCATCTATATACTCACCATTTTTTTCTTCAATTAATTTAGCATTAACTAAATACGGAATGCAAAGTTCTGTAAGTTTTTCTATTGATTTTTCCCTAATGTATAAACCGTTTATAAAATCTAATCTTGCAAGATTAAAAATAGCTCCTGCTTTTTGAACTTTTTCGATAGAAAATTCTTTTTCCAACTGTGACAAAGAAAAAATTTCTTTTTCTGTCCCAGGATTCCACCCAAGCAAAACCATAAAGTTTATCAATGCTTCTGGCAAATATCCCTGGTTTTTATATTCTGCAACAGAAACAGAGCCGTATCTCTTGCTCATTTTTGATCTATCTGGCGCCAATATTAAAGGCAAATGACCGTATTGCGGTACTTTAAATCCAAGTGATTCATAAATTAAAATCTGTTTTGGAGTATTAGCAATATGATCTTCACCTCTTATTACATGATTTATTTTCATTTCAACGTCATCAATCACAACAGCAAAATTATACAAAGGAATTCGCAAATCTTTTGCTATTACAATGTCTCCCAAAAGCCCCGAATCAAATTCAACATCTCCCCTAATTAAATCGTGAAATTTTACTTTTTTGCTTTCAACCCTAAATCTAATGACGTGCGGCTTTCCTTCTGAAATATTTTTCTCTATTTCTTGCTTAGATAAGTGCGAGCATTTGCCATCGTATTTTGGAGCGACTCCCCTACTCATTTGCTCTTGGCGCTTATCTTCTAATTCTTGTTCTGTACAAAAACAATAGTATGCTTTATTTTCGTCTAAAAGCTGCTTTAAATATTTTTCGTAAATATCTAAGCGTTGCGTTTGCTTATATGGGCCAAATTCCCCGCCAATATCCGGACCTTCGTCCCACTCAATCCCCAACCATTTTAAATGCTCTATAATATCTTGCGTCCATTTTAAATCTGATCTTTCTAAATCCGTATCTTCAATTCTTAAAATAAATTTTCCATTATTGTGTTTCGCAAAAAGATAATTAAAAAGCGCACACCTGGCAGTGCCAATATGCAAAGCTCCTGTTGGAGACGGCGCAATTCTAACTCTTATATCTTGCGGTTCTATTTTTTTCATATTCTATTTTTTATTCTAGCATTAAAAATTCTAAAATCTCTCTTGCAATTGCCCTGGCTGCCAGCGGTTTTGCAAAAGCTGCTGCTGCATTTTTCATTTCTTCTAATCTTTCTGGATGTAAAAATAATAATTCTATTTCTTCAATAAAAAAATTAGGCGTTAAACTTTCCTGCTCAACTACCATTGCAGCTCCTGTGTCGGCGTATACATAAGCATTTTTAGCTTGATGATTAAAAGACGCTGATGGCAAAGGAACTAAAATACTAGGTTTCGCAACTGCTGCAATTTCAAAAATAGAGCCAGAACCAGAACGGGAAATTATAATATCAGCCGCTTTATAAGCATGCTTAATTTTTTCTTCATCTAAAAATCCTATAGGATGATAATATTTTTCTAAATTTTTATCTATTACTACCTGTGCTTCGGCTTGAACTTGTTTAATATTTTCTCGGCCGCAAACATGTATTATCTCATAGCTTCTCAACAAATTGTTTAAAACATTCAAAACAAAATCATTAATTGCTTCGGCCCCCTGGGATCCCCCAATTATTAAAAATACTGGTTTTGTAAAAGTTAAATCAAATAATTCTCCAGCAGTTTTTTCATCTCCGCCAAGAATTTCTTTTCTAATAGGGTTTCCAACTAAAGTTATTTTATCCGGATCAAAATACTCTGTTTTTGGAAAAGATGTAAAAATTTTCTGAGCCCATTTTGATGTTTGCTGATTTGAAAGCCCGGGAGCCACATCCGACTCATGTATAAAAACCGGGATTCTTAAAAGCCTAGCTGACCATGTTACAGAAATAGATCCCGATCCCCCTTTGCTAAAAACCAAGTCGGGTTTTATTTTTTGCAAAATAAAAAAGCTCTGCAAAACTCCAAATGGAATTTTGAACAAAATATCTATAAAATTTTGCCACGAAAAATATCTTCTTAATTTTCCAGAAACTATTGTTTTTATAATAAAATCTTCCTGAGAAAGATAAATCAAACTTAGCTCGTCTTTTGGACCCAAATAATAAAACTCCAAATCTTTTTTTGGATAAATTCTTCTAATTTCTCTTGTGATGGCAACCAACGGGAAAACGTGTCCACCTGTTCCGCCGCCAGTAAATAGTATCTTCATATAATTGTTATTTTATGATAGCAGTTCTACGTGTTTTTTGAAATATTAAGCAACAGCCCGATACCTATTAATTCTGTTATCAAATGCGAACCGCCATAAGAAATAAATGGCAATGGGATTCCTACAAATGGAAAAATTCCAATAGCAGATGCCATGTTTATAAAGGCCTGCAACACTATCCAAAAACTAATTCCAATTGCCGTTAATTTTGCAAATTTATCAGTAGACTTTTGAGCAATCTTTATTCCAAACCATAAAAGTACACAAAACAATATAACAACCGCAGCGCATCCAACTATTCCCAATTCTTCTCCAATTATGGCAAAAACCGCATCCGACATCGCTTGTGGCAAAAATCCAAATTTTTGAGTAGACATCCCCAATCCCTTACCGATAATTCCTCCCGACCCTAACGAAATCAACGATTGCCTTAATTGAAATCCTCTACCCAAAGGATCTTCCTCCGGATGCAAAAAAGTTAAAAATCTATCCACCCTATAGGGTTCAAACTTTATTAAAATAAACAGCGCCGTGATGCCTAAAATAATTATTAAGGCGGTGTGCCACCATGGAGTTTTTGAAGAAAAATATACAACCAGTAATGTTATTGTTATAACCCCAAGCGTGGTTGCATCTTTTTGAAGGATTAAGCCAACGGAGATTATTCCTAAAAAAATTAAAAAAGGAATTAGAATATAGATAATATTGTGGTAATTTTTTTGAGCATTTTGTTTCCAGCCGGAAGTATTTGCCTCAGATAGCTTTGAAGCAATCCATGCCGATAAATATAAAATAGATGTAATTTTTAAAAATTCTGATGGCTGAAAACTATGCCCCGCTATTGTTATCCAACGGCTGGCTCCCCAAATTTTAGTTCCTATTACCGGAAAGAAGACAAGAAATAATGCGCCTAAATTTAAAATTACCAATAACGGCGCCCATTTTTTTAGAACGTGCAAAGGAATTTTATAAGCTATAAACCCTAAAACAATCGCTATTACTGCTAAAAGCAATTGATGGAATAAATAATAGTTTGTGTTTCCGTATCGCTGCAACGATGTATAAGAAGAAAGGCAGGACAAAAACAAAAGTCCAAAAGCTACCAAAAAAGCCACCAAAGAAAACAAAAAATAATCAAAATGTTTTTTCATTTTAAATTTTTAACAGCTTTTATAAATTGCTCACCTCTATCAAACTCATTTTTGAATAAATTAAAACTCGCAGCACCTGGTGAAAGTATTACTATGTCTCCCCTTTCTGCGATTTTTTTTGCAGTTAAAACTGCCTCTTGCATTGATGAAACTTTATACATTCTATCATAACCCAAAAAATCTTTTTCTATTTTATCAGAAGCAGTGCCCGGCAGAAGTATTAAATTATCTACCTTCTCCTTTATAATTTTTGTTAATTCTAAAAAGTCTAACCCCTTATTTTGTCCGCCACAAATCAAAATTAATTTTGAATCAATAAACGCATCTCCAAAAGCATTAATAGCAGCGATAACCGCTTCTGGCATTGTAGCTGTGGTATCGTTGAAGTATTTTACACCATCAACTTCTTTTATGAATTCCTGCCTGCTTGGAACCCCCTTAAAAGATTTAATAGATTTATTTATACTTACAACCGGAACTTTTAATAATCTAGCTACTGTAATTGCAGCAGACAAATTAGATAGATTATGTTTCCCTATTAGTTTAAAATCTTTTATTTTTATCGCTTTTAATATTTTTTCAGACGAATAAAAATAAACTTTCGCGGAAGCCTCTCCTAAAAAATTTTTAACAATAGAATCATCTTCATTTAAAACCAATATATCTTTTTTGTTTTGATATTTAAAAATTGGTTTTTTTGAATCAACATAGTCTGACATACTGGCATATCGATTAAGATGATCTTCTAATATATTTGTAATTACTGCGATATTGGGACTTTGGTTTAAACTTTCCAATTCAAAATTTGAAAGCTCTAAAACGACCTTATCGCCCTTTTTTACTTTAGAAATAATTTCCAATGGAGAAACTCCAATATTGCCGGCTAAAAATATTCTTTTGTATTTAGGTTTTAATATGTGATAAACCAAACTAGCTGTTGTTGATTTGCCTTTAGTACCGGTCACGCCAATTACAAAAGCTTTTGTTAATTTAAAAAATAAACTAACGTCTGTTTCTATCAAAACATTATTTTTTCTTGCAATCTCTAAATAAGGAGAGCTATTAGGCACATCGGGATTTTTAATAATTAAATCAGCTTTCTGAAAATCGGATTCTTTATGCCCTCCTAGCGCATATTCTATTTTTAATTTTTTTAATTTTTCTAGCGAGTCTTTCAGTTGAACTTCTGTTTTTAAATCGGTTACTAAAACATTGGCTCCCTGTTTATAAAAAAATTTTGCGGCACTTACTCCGCCGCCATGCAATCCCAACCCCATTATGACAATTTTTTTATTTCTGAATAATTTATTCATCAAAAGGATCCTTTACAACAGACTTTATTTTTTTATTTAAACAAAGCTGGCTTATCTTTTCTAAATTATATGGTTCGTTGCTAAAAAAGAATTTATGGGCATTCCCCTTTTTAATCTTGCGCGCTGTCTCTAAATTATTTTCTAAATATTTTTTCAATTCTTTTGCTAAACTTTCAGCGGGATTTATAATTTTAATATTAGGACCGGCAACTTTTTCAATGGTTTCTTTTAATAAAGGATAATGAGTACAACCCAAAACTAAAACATCAATCCCCTTCTCTTTTAACGGTTCTATATATTTTTTTAAAACTTCTAATGTAATTTTATCATCTATCATCCCTTCCTCAGCTAAAGGAACAAGTAGCGGACAAGCCTGGGAAAAAATTTCTACAGATGGGTCTTTTTCTAAAATCTTTTTTTGATAAGCTCCGCTTTTTATGGTGCCAGGAGTTCCTATAATACCAATTTTTTTGTTTTTTGTAGTTTCTAAAATATCTGATATAACAGGTGTTATCATTTCAAATATTTTAACTGGCTTGAATTTATTTTTTAACAATTCTGAAGCCCATGCAGAAGATGTGTTGCATGCTACCACAATTATTTTTGCGTTTTTACTTAAAAGCCATTCTGTTATTTTCACAGAATATTTTTTAACAAAACCAGCCCCCCTTGTTCCGTAAGGAAGACGAGCTGTATCCCCAAAATAAATTATCTGATAGTTAGGCAGTTCTTTTAAAACCTCTTTTACTACGGTTAAACCCCCTACTCCAGAATCAAAAATTCCAATCATATAATTATGTTAAATTATACCAAAAATTTGGATAAAATCAAAGCGCCTGTGAGTAAGTCCCACAGGCGCCAAGATTCATTAATACATATTAAACATCGCTAGAAATACGTCTAAATACAACTACAAATAAGAAAATCAGCACTAATGCGGCTAAAATCCACATAAACCAACGCTTCAAAAACCCTATAATTCCTGTTGAGGCTGGGGCTGAAGATATTGAAGCAGAGCCAGTCTTGCTTGCGTCAAAATTGATTGAAATAGAATCTGATTGGTTGAATTCAGCGGAGTTTATTATAGATGCAACCGCTTGTTTCTGTTCTTGAATGGTAAATGTTTGGGTTTTTCCTTCAAATGTTATTGTTTTTTTGCCCATAGCCTGCACGGAGCCAATATTAACTCCAGAAACTATATCACCCGAAACGGCAACGTCATTAATTTTTAAGTTCCCCAAATAAGAAATTTCACTTGGAATAACAACAGAAACAGCAATATTATCAATCTGATAATTTGAATTATTATTCAAATTGACCATAAAGTATATTGTTTCATTTTGGCCCAATTGAATATTTTTATCCCATTGCAGCGATGTTGTGTCTTTTTTTGCAAATAAAGACACTGATAAATTAGCTTGCTCGTTTATAATTTTTTTACAGTCAGCCGAACAGGTGTTTTCTGTTTCGCCTAAATTTTGTTCACAGTTTCCGTTGCCGCAACTAGCGTAGCCGCAATATTTATTGTAGTCATCTGATCCTGCAACACATGTTGAACCATCACACTTTAAAACATTAGAACATTTTGCGCCAGTACAGCTATCAAGTGTACAACTGTTAGTATCTGAACAATTTTGATATAAACCGCTTATTGCGCCCAAGGAATCATACCAACGTATACTATCTTTATAACAAGCCTTTTTATAATAAACATAATAAGTTATTTTTTGAGATGCGCACTGTCCGTAGCTGCAAGTTAAACCTGAGTTAGCGCAGTTTTGGTACAAGTCTTGTTGACTTCCACAGGAGTCATACCAATAAACAGAACTTCCTATACAAAGTCTATATGCGTGATAATTGCAATTTCCATAATTATTTGATGAAGAGCATGTTCCGTTAGAACATCCGTTACTGCAATATTCAGCCACACCCTGCTGACTTCCACAGGAGTCATACCAATACAAATAACTTCCAGAACATTGCTGATAGGAATGATACGTACAAGTGCTATTATTTTGGCATGAATTGCCAGAGCAGCCATTCGAACAATATTGCGCTAGGCCATCTTGATTCCCACAAGAATCATACCAGTAAAGATAATTTCCCGAGCACTGTTGATATGAGTGATCTGTACAATTATTATTTCCGCACGAATTGCCAGAGCATCCGTTTGAACAGTATTGAATCAAGTCATCTTGGTTACCACAGGAGTCATACCAGTATAGGTAGTTTCCTGAACACTGTTGGTATGAGTGATCTGTGCAGTTGTTTGAGCTGCAGCTGCCGTTTGAGCAGGTTGAAGAACCGCAATCAGTGTATAGCTTGTCTTGTGTTGAGTTTAAACAGTATGAAGATGTTGTGCCTGCGTTATTACATGTGTAGGTTCTGTAAGTTTTGTACACGTCTCCATCACTGCAGAAAGCGCTTCCGATGTAACCTGAAGTACCACAGTCAGAAGAAGAATCACAAGCTATATCTTCGTCGGTACAGCTTCCGTTTGAGCAGGTCTGAGATGAAGAACAGTTTGTGAAGAGCTTATCTTCCGAAGTGTTGCTGCAGTATGCGCTAGATGTACCTGCGTTGTTACACTTGTATGTTCTGTATGTTTTGTATACGTCTCCGCCATTGCAGAAAGCGCTTCCGATGTAGCCAGAGGTACCGCAGTCTGAGGCTGAGTCGCACTCAGTGTCTTGATCTACACATGAACCACCTGAACATGTTTGAGATGAAGTACAATCTGTGTACAACTTGTCTTGTGTTGAGTTAGAACAATATGAACTAGATGTTCCTGCATTGTTACATGTATATGTTTTGTATGTTTTGTATACGTCACCACCCGAACAGAAAGCACTTCCGATGTATCCTGAAGTACCGCAGTCGGTTGAAGAGCTGCAGTTGATTGTTTCTAAAGTTACTTGGCTATCAAATTCAACCCTAAAACCGGTTATTGCACAACCAGTATCTCTTGCCGAAAAAACTATATTATTTGTTCCTATATTGATTGCAGAAGCCGGAATAGTAATACTAAAATTTTTCCAACTTTTAAATCCTCCGCCAGAAACACCGGTATTATAAGTGTTGTTTACTATCGCGCTATCAAGCGTATCGTCTGCTGCAAATCTTCCGGTTATAGTTACTCCTACTTTTTTTGTCATATTAAAAGTAGATGTATAAGCGTGAATTGTCTTGCAAATTGCGTTGCCTGTTCCAAAAACAACCCAGCCAGAAGTGCTGGTATTGGCTATCCACACTGAAACTGGAGTGCCAACGCTTTGGCTATTTTGCAAACCAATAGAGGCTGCTGTAACAGTTTCGGCCGCAACAGTGCTAAAGGCTGAAAAAGAAAACACTATAACGAAAACTAATCCTAAAACTTTGGAGATATTTTTAAACATAATTATGTTTTAATCTGATTATAACAGTAAATTATTTTATATGCTACATTATCATATTATAACCAAATTGTCAATATTATTTTATTAGAAAAAACAAAGGTTTTTGTCCTTTGTTATTCTATAAAACTCTAAAATAAAAATCAACTTTTTGCTACCTTAATAGCCTGACAGCGACTCCAATCATTGCCAAAACAATTCCGATTATCCATGCACGCATTGTCACCTTATAAGATGGCCAGCCTAAGGCTTCAAAATGATGATGAATTGGCGTTGATAAAAAAACTTTTTTCTTTCTAAATTTTTTAGACAAAAGCTGGACAATAACAGATAAAACCTCTACCACTAAAAGACCGGCGATTATCGGCAAAACATAAACAGAGTCTGTCAAAAAACTCACTACTGCTAAAACCGCGGTCAATCCTAAAATTCCCGTTTCTGTCATATAAAATCTGGCTGGCGGGATGTTAAACCATAAAAAAGCAAACAAAGAACCGGTAATAACTGCGCAAAAAGCTGCTAAGTCTATTTTTCCCATTGAAAAAGAGATTATTGTAAAAGCTCCAAAAATTGAGGCAAAAGTTCCGCCTGCCAAGCCGTCTATGCCGTCAATAATTCCTCCCGACCAGCAAGCAACAGTAACTAAAATAAATAAAGGAATATACCACAAACCAATAGAAACATCTCCTATAAATGGAATAAACACTACATCCCAGCCCAATTTTTGATAAAACCAAATACTGCCTATTAGACCAATTAAAATAACGAGCAGGAGCCTTTTTTTAAAAGAAATTCCGCCTCCAATGTATTTTCCCCAGCCTTTAACAACCAAAAAATCATCCGCAAGACCAACTATAGAGGCAACAATTAGTGTAAAAAGCGGAAGCCAAGTTTGTCCTCTGGATAAAAAATTAAATTGAGCTATTGGTGTATTGGGAAAAATTAATGATAAAATATAAAAAATAAAAATAATTAAAGTTGTTGTAACCCAAATAAGCAACCCCCCCATGCGAGGCGTGCCCACTTCTTTTTCTTTATGAAGGCTGTTAAAAACAACTGCATCTTCGCCGGAAATTGCTTTTTGCCTGGCGGATGTTTTCCAAAATTTATGCTTATATAAAAAATGTGTAAGCAAAGGACACCAAAGAATTGCTAAAATTGAAGAAGCAGCGGCCAGACTAAAAACTTTAATAACATTAAAGGTTAAAAGTGTCATATCTATTTATTATTATCACTTATATTCTTCCAATTAATTAATTTCTTCATCTCTAAAAATCTGTCGTCTGCCCCTAAAATAATATTAATTAGATAGTTATTATTTTCTAAATTATTTATAGCTATCAATAAACACCCATTTGCATAATTTGTAAAACCGGTTTTACTAAAAATTATTTCTGGAACATCGGTTAAAAGTTGATTGGTGTTTGTTATTTTTCCAAGATTGTCTAATTCGTAATTTTTAATTGTGGTTATTTGTGCAATCTCTGGATAGTTTTTTAGTATATATTTTGCCAATGTCATTAAATCATTTACAGTAGAAACATTTTGAGCGCTTAATCCTGTGGGATCTGCAAAAAAAGTATTTTTCAAACCTATTTTTTTTGCTTTCAAGTTCATTAAAGTAATAAACTTTTCTTGCCCCATATGTTCAGCCAAAGCATATGCCGCCTTATTGCTTGATTCTATTAACATCACATGCAAAAATTTTTCTATTGGAAAAGTATCTCCCAATTTAAAATCTGTTTGCATAGGCAACTGCTCATCAGCCTCTTTATTTACTGTAATATCCTGCGACAAATCATAATTTTCAAAAGAAATAACAGCTGTCATCAATTTTGTTAAACTGGCTATCGGCAATTTTAAATTCTCATTTTTTTGAAAAATAACAGTCTCATTATCCTTTAAATCACTTTCTACCGAAATAGCAGCCTTTGAATTTATTTCTGTTGAGGCTAAATCTTTGTTGTCTGATTCTGCGTTGCCCGGCTCATTATTTGTTACCAAAGGGACCTCGGCATTTTGCCCTATGTTATAATCTTCTGTTAAAACCGCGTCCGACACGCTGCCTAAAAACATTTCTTTAGAATTATTTTCAGATGATAAATACACCTGAGAACCATAAACAAAAAACACAAAAGAAAAAAGTGGAATAAACGAAAGAAAAACACCTTCTATTAATCTTTTCCAGTTTAAGTTCATAATTAATTTTTATAATTTTTTGGCGGGTTTTAAAATCTTAATTTTTTCTATTTTTATATGTAATTCTTTTAATTGCTTGTTATCAACTTCTGACGGAGCCTGCATCATTAAATCTCTGCCATCTCCGGTTTTTGGGAAAGCAATAACTTCTCTTATATTTGGCTCATTGCGCAATATTGCTATTAACCTTTCAAGTCCCCATGCAATACCACCGTGCGGAGGAGTTCCAAATTTAAAGGCTTCCATCATGTGTCCAAACTTTTCATATATTATATCTTTTTTATAACCCATTATCTCAAAAACTTTTTCTAAGGCTTCTGGCTTATGGTTTCTAATACTGCCGCCCCCTATTTCAAATCCGTTAAGGGCGATATCGTATTGGGTAGTTAAAATATTTTCAATATTTTTTTTCTGCATCAAATCTTCTGCAAATTCTTTTTTTGCAGCTGAAAACGGATTGTGAGTGAATGTCCATTTTTTTTCGTCGTCTTTTTCAAAAAATGGAAAATCAACAACCCAGCAAAAAGCCAAAAGATTTGGATCCGTTTTATCATTTCTTAAATCTGGCCTGTCGGTTTTATATTTTTCCATCGCTTCTCTATAGGAAATTCTTGGGAAGGGAACTTCTTGTATTTTCTTTTCTGGAAATAAATTTTGTACAACAGAAATTAAAAGCCTTTCATTTAATTCTATAACATCTTCTTCCTCAACAAAGCTCATTTCCATATCCAACTGCGTAAACTCTGGCTGTCTGTCCCCTCTTGGGTCTTCGTCTCTAAGACATCTGGCCACCTGAAAATATTTTTCCAATCCTGCTACCATTAACAATTGCTTGTACTGTTGGGGAGACTGCGGAAGCGCATAAAATTTTCCAGCTTCTAATCTTGAAGGAACAATATAATCTCTTGCGCCCTCTGGCGTTGATTTGGTTAAAATAGGAGTTTCAACCTCTACAAAACCCTCTCTTTCCATGAAGTTTCTTATAAACTGAAGCATCTTGTGTCGCACAATAAGATTATCCCTGAGCCTTTCTCTTCTTAAGTCTAGATACCTGTATTTCATTCTTATTTCTTCGTTTATTTCGTATCCCGATTCTTCAATTGAAAACGGCAAAGTTTCTGCCTCTGACAAAATCTCAAGTGACTCAACAGACATCTCAACTTGTCCGGTTTCAATTTTGGGATTAATCATGCTTTCTGGCCTTTTAACAATTTGTCCCAAAACTTCAATCACCCACTCTGGTCTTAAGGCCTGTGCCTTTTCATAAATCTCTTTATTAAACGGACCAAAAACCAACTGCAAAATTCCGCTTCTGTCGCGAATATCTATAAACAAAATTTTTCCATGGGCTCTTCTTACATTAACCCAGCCGGAGACTTTAACTTTTTCTCCGATATGTTTTGCTGTTTCTGAAACTAAAAATCTGTGTTGCATACAATTATAATTAATTAAAATAATTTTATCTTTATAAAATTTCTGTTTCCTCTACGAATTATCATTTCATCTATAACTGCTATTTCCTTTTTCCAATCAACAACCTTTTCTTCTTTATTATCAACAATTACAACAATCCCTCCGCCCTCAATCAATCTTTTTGCTTCATTTTTTGATGCAGCCAATTTTGTGTCGCACAATAAATCTAACGCCGGGTACATTTTTTTATCTGTCTTGAATATTTCTATTTCTGTTGGCAATTCTCTGTTTTTGTGAACTTTATCAAATTCTTGCTCTGCGTTTTCTGCTTCAGATTCGCCGTAATAAAGTTTTACAATTGCCTTGGCTAGTTTTGCCTTTTGATCTCTTGGATTCGCCAATGCCTTTGCTTGTAAAATTTCTCCCTTAGAAATTCTAGTTGCCAATTCAAAATATTGGTCAATTAATTCGTCTTTAATAGACATTACTTTGCCGTACATATCAATTGGATTATCTTCAATCGCAATAAAATTATTAAATGTCTTGCTCATCTTTCTGCCATCTGTTCCTAAAAGCAGTTTGCAAGTTAAAACATCTTTGTCTTTGTTATTATAAATTTTTTGCAAAGTTCTGCCTGCTAACGCATTAAATGTTTGGTCATTCCCGGCAATTTCCAAATCCACATCCAGCACAACAGAATCATATCCTTGCATTAATGGATACATAAACTCCTGCAAACTTATTGGCAAATTATCTTTAAGCCTGCGCTGAAACATATCCCTCTGAATCATTTGTTGAACAGTAAAATTAGACGACAATTTTAAAATGTCTTCAAATTTTAATTTTGCTAGCCAATCCGAGTTATATTTTATTTTAACTTTTTTAAAATCTAAAATTTTGGACACCTGTCTTTTGTAGCTTTTAAAATTTTCTTTGACTTCTTTCTCCGATAAAGGCTTTCTGGCAGCATCTTTACCTGTTGGGTCTCCAATTCTAGCGGTAAAGTCACCAATCAATAAAATAACCTCGTGGCCTAAATCCTGAAAGTCTCTAAGCTTCCACAAGTTAACAGCGTGCCCTAAATGTAAAACAGAGCCTGTTGGGTCTACTCCATAATACAGTCTGATTTTTTTGTCAGACAATAATTTCTTTTTTAGGTCTTCTTTTACAATTACCTCCTCAACTCCGCGAGTAAGTATTTCTTCAATTTTTTGTTCGTTGGTATTTATCATATTGCGGTATATTTAAGTTAAAAACATTATTAAATGATAACAATTTATAGAAAAAAAAGAAAGTGTAAACTCTAATTTTGATTTGCGGTTTTTACCATTGACAACATGGGTTTAAAATGAGATAATATAATTATTATCCAAGCATGGGGCAAGGATAAAAAACCGATCTTTAAAAACCTACTTTTATGGAAGGAGGGAAAAAGTGGGACAACTCAAAGCGGAGAAGGGGCAAAATCTTCGCTTTAACCAAGTATTACGACATGAAAAGGACAAGTCATGCCAGCAAATGATTGGCGTAGAAAAACCCCCTCACACATTAGAGTTGGACTCTTCAATTCACAACGCGTGAATCCTCCAAGATTTTCTGGAGAACAGCTGCTCGTTGATGAAACGACACCTCGAAAACGGAAGGGAATTTCGAAAGAAAATCGCCGAAAGCATAACATACATATGGCGGTAATCGGCAATTAACCCAGAACTTCCCCTCACATAAAAAGCCCTGACCTGCAATTCGCAAGTCAGGGCTGTTTTTTTACTTAAAATTTTTCTGCCAATTTATAAATATCTCCGGCTCCCATAATTATCAAAACGTCACCAGATTTTATATTTTTTTTAATAAATTTTTCTGCCTGATCAACTGGCAAATATTTTACATTTTCTTTTTTTATTGCATCAACAAGTTTTTCAGAACTGACATCTCGGTTAATTTTTTTTACTTCTCTGCCGGCAACGTCATAAATATCTGTAATTATTATGTTATCAATTTTAACTTGCCTAAAAACTTTAACAAAATCATTAAACAAATAATATGTTCTTTGGTGTTGATGGGGTTGAAAGATACACCAAATATTTTTTTTGAAATATTTTTCTCTGGCAGCATTAAGCGTCGCTAAAATTTCATTTGGGTGGTGCCCATAGTCAGAAATAACGGTTATTCTTTTATTTTCTGCTTTGCCACTTTTTATTTCAAACCTTCTCCATGTTCCATTAAATTCAGAAAGTGATTTAAAAGAAATTTTGTCTGGAATGCCTAAAATCCTTGCAACACTTAAAACAGCCAGCGCATTTGAGACATTATGTTCGCCTGGCACCCTCAAAATTTTTCTGATTTTTTTTGCTTCAGGTTGTTTTAATGAAAATTGCTTAATTAAAAATTTATTGGAAATTGGAAATTTGAAATTGGAAATTTTTTGGTTGTCTTGATTAAAAACCAAAAATCCATCATTTGGCAGTCGCATAATAAAATCTTTGAATGCTTTTTTTACATTTGAAAAAGTTTTGAAATAATCAAGATGTTCTTTATCAACATTTGTAATCACAATTATACTCGGCGAATAATTTAAAAATGAGGAATCATATTCGCATGCTTCAATAACTAAAAATTTGTCCCGACTTTGTCGAGGATCCACGATAGCTTTGCTATCGGGACTTTTTCCAAATCTAAAATTACTATTTCCAAACTCTTTTAGTTTTGTACCGACAATCACGGTGGGGTCAGTCCCAGCCTTTTCCATTAAAAGCGCCAACATCGCAGTTGTTGTGCTTTTTCCATGAGCTCCTGCCACTGCAATAGTGTAATATTCTTTTGTTAATTCTCCCAATGCTTCCGGATAACTTTGCAATTTTATATTCAGTTCTTTTGCTTTTTTAAATTCTGGATTATCTGGTTTTACCGCTGGACTATAAACCACTAAATCCAAATCACGGGAGATATTTTCTGCTGAGTTTCCAATAAAAATTTTAACGCCTTTTCCTTTTAAAAAATCTGTAATTTCTGAAACAGCCAAATCAGAGCCACTGACATCGTAGCCTTTTGCCAAATAATACTGAGCTAAAGCCGACACACCAATCCCACCTATGCCGATTAAATGTATTTTCATCGTCGTGTAACCAGTTGCCAGTAACTCGTAACTGGTAACTAGTAACTGGTAAAAATTATTTTTGTTTTTCTATTGATCTTATTAATCCGTTTATTAATCTTCCAACAGAACTGTACTCATCCGTTAATGTTTTACAAACATCTTCGCTAATAAATCCTAAATCTTTAGATAAAATTAAAAAATTCTGAACTTCAGAAAAAGAACCTCGCGCCTGATAATAAAATCTTATCTTATCATTAAAATAATATCTCTCAAATCCTTCCGCAATATTTGCCGTGATAGAACTGGCAGCTCTTCGTAGCTGGCTTATTATTCCAAATTTCTCTTCCGACGGAAAATCTTTTGTTATTTTGTAAATATTAATGACTAATTTGTGCCCCTCTTTCCACGCATCTAATTCATAAAAATTTTGAATTTTTGTTTCCATAATTACCAGTTACCAGTTACTGATTACTAGTTACTCTCCGAGTATGTGCGATTCTAAAACAGTATATCTAGGTCCTCCCTTTTTCATTTCTGATTCCATAACTTCAATTGATTCAGCCGAAAATGTTAAACCAATCTCCTCTGAAATTTCTGGAATTTCTTCTGGGTCTATTTTTTTAAATTCCCATTCTAAAATCCTCGCTAAGGTAATATGCGGGGAAAATAATTTTTCGTCGGGTTTAAATCTTACTTTTTCTAATAAGCCCTTTTGCAAGTCATTTTTTAAATCTGTAAGCTCTTCTGATTTTTCACCCTCCACCCAAATCATTTTAGGCGGATTTTTTGCTAATGGACCGTATAAAACTTTATGCAAATTTATAGTAAAAGGCTTATGATTTTTTGCAATTTCGTTAACAATTTGACAAGCGTCTCCAATTTCAATGTCGGTTAGGTCACCCAAAAACTCTAAAGTAATATGTAAATTATCTTTAGGTATCCATTTTGCTGGGACCTCAGGCCACTTACCTTCATATTTAGCCAGCTCTTTTTTAATTTCTTCTGGCAAATTTATAGCTATAAAAATTCTGTGTCTTTTTTCCATTGTTATTATTGGTTGAATATTATCATAAAAAAGCCTAAAATTAAAGCCGTAAGACATTTTTATGATAAATCATGATAAACAAGGAAATTGCCAAAATTTTTAGGGAAATAGCAGAGTTGTTGGACATTAACGGAGAAAAAATTCCGCAAAGGATATTTGCCTACAAAAAAGCTGCTGATTATTTAGATAAACTACCTATTGAAGTTTCGGAAATTTACAAAGAAAAAGGCCCGGCTGGATTAAAAGTTCCCAGGGTAATTGGCGACAAAAATGCTTTAAAAATAGAGGAATATATAAAGCACGGTAAAATCAAAGAATTTGAAGAATTAAAAGAAGAAACTGCTATCCGCCAAATTGTCACACACTTCTTTAAATCAAAGGGGCTAGGGTTGCAAGAATTGAAAAAAAGTGCTAAAATACGGAAAATAATATACTCTCGATATACAAAATCTGCAAAGCAGTTATTAGATTTGGCTGGCTCTATAGAGAAGGCGAAAGAAGCAATTGATAAGGTTGCTGCTTGGGCAAATTCTAGAAAGCTAGACTACACGATTGAAACTGTTTTTAAAAAATGGCTGGAGCTAGACAGGTTAAGACCAAAAGAAATAGTTAAAAAACCGTTTTACAGAGGAGATCCAATGATTTTCTCTGCAACAAAAAAGAAATGGTTTGTTATTTCTAAGTTTGGCGAATGGCTTGAATTTGCAGACAAAGAGTCAACCATCGAGTGGAAAATAATAGAATAATAATTTAAATTTCCAATTATCAATTCTCAATTTTCATTAAATTTTTAATTCTTCAATTTTCTAAAATTGAAAATTAATTCATTGATTGAAAATTAGAAATTGAAAATTGAAAATTCGAGATATGTTGTCACATACAGATTTAAAAAAAGGAACACAATTTATTTTTGAAGGTCAGCCATGGGAAGTTTTAGAAGCAGAAGCTATGAAAATGGCCCAAAGAAGACCTGTAATTCAAAGCAAAATAAGAAACTTAATAGATGGCAGAGTTCAGGCACAAAATTTCCAACAAGGAGATATGTTTGACGAAGCCGATTTACAGAAAAAAGATATTAAATTCTTATATCAAACCAAAGGACAATACTGGTTTTGCGAAATAAACGATTCTTCAAAAAGATTTTTCTTTACAGAAGATCAAATTGGCGTTCAGGCAAAATATTTAAAAGCCAATGAAATTGTCACTGGTATTGTTTTTGATGATAAAATTATAACTTTCAAATTACCGATTAAGGTAACCTTGAAAATTAAAGAATCTGCTCCGGGAGTCAAAGGAGACAGAGCTCAAGGCGGAACAAAATCAGCCATACTAGAATCAGGAGCTGAGATACAAGTTCCTCTATTTATAGAAGAAGGAGACACGATTGAAATTAATACCGAAACAGGAGAATACGTAAGAAGAGTTTAATTTTAATTTAAAAAGCCTCGACATTTAACGTCGAGGCTTTTGTTTTACTATTTTTTGGATGGGACGGGCGGAACTGGCGCGGATTCCACAAATGATCTTTGAACTATTTCCTGTTCAACAATTCCTTTTGGCTTCCCGTATTTTAATTTTGATATTTTTTTAATCGGCTGAACAATTTCTGAATTGCCCTTATGAAACGGCATTAACTGCATTTTAAATGGTGTTGAGGTTTTTCCATTTATCATCATTCTTACAACCAAATTTAAGTTATCTAAATTTACCAAGTCAAACTTTGAAAAAGTTGGTAAAAACTGCTTTTCCAAATTTTCGGCATCTTCAGCTCCAATACGGAAAGCTCCCATTGTGCCAACGTTTCCCAAAACAGCATCTCTGATTTCTTGCTTTAACTGGGGCATATATTGGTGGGCAATAATTAAATTTAACTTATATTTTCTTGCTTCAGATAAAATTGTTGAAATTGAATCTGTTGTAAAATTTTGGAATTCATCAATGTATAAATAAAAATCTTTTCTTTCAGCTTCTGAAACTCTTGCTCTTTTCATCGCTGCCATCTGCATTTTTGAAACCAAAATCAAACCAAGCAAAGAACTGTTTACTTCTCCAGTTAAACCCTTTGATAGGTTTGCCAAAAATATTTTTTTCTCATCCATTATTTTTGCCAAATCAAATCCAGAATGCGACTGACCTATTATGTTTCGCATCATCTCGTTTTCAATAAATCTTCCTACCTTTGAAACAACATATCCCAGCATATCAGATCTTGTGGAACCTGTTGTTGCAGCCCACTCTTTTAACCAAAAATTTCTGACAATCGGGTCTGAAACACTTTTTATTTTTTCCTGCAAAAAAGCCGGGTCCGTAAACATTTTTGGAATTTCCACCAAAGTACCCGGGTTATCCTTGTCCGACATCAAAACCAGCATTGCATTCCTCATATAATGCTCAAACATTGGCCCTATAATTTCTGGCGGAAATAATTTATAAAAAATTGTAATCATTTCCTGCACTGCAAAATCTTTCTGTTCTGGGGTGTCGTATTCCAGCATATTTAATCCGCAAGGCCTTTCCAAATCAAACGGCTCAAATAAAACTACATCGTCAACTCTGGACTTTGGAATATTTGCCAAGGTGTCTTCTATTAAGTCACCATGCGGATCAATAACGGCTACGCCTTCCCCATTCTCAATATCTTGGCGAATCATATCTCTTATTAAAGAGGTTTTACCAGTGCCGGTTTGTCCTATAATATAAAAATGCCTCCTTCTGTCTTCCCTATTGGCAAAGAAAACCTTTTTTTCGTCTCCCCTAAATAAAACTTTTCCAATTAAATTAACTCCTGTTTCTGGCAAATCAGATGGCGGAGGAGCAGTTACAGATTTTACAGATTTTATATACGGAGTTTCTATAAAATGAGTTGGAAAATGATAAATAGAAGCCAATTCCTCTAAGTTTAAAATATTGGTGTTATTGGAATTAAAGTTTCTAAAGCTAAAATCGTAAATTAATTTTTTCAATTCGCCTTTATAAACCTGCTTAGGCTCTAAGCTATTTATTGCCGACATTGAAAATTGATTGAACGCAGAAAGCAGATGCTGCAAAATTTCATCTGCTCTGCCTTCCGATTCTGCTGATGCTAGAACTCTTATGTTAACTTCAAAAGGTTGCTTTTGTATTTTGCTTTGAATTGCATCGTATCCTTTTTGGTCAAAACCCTGCTGTCTGTTTTTGCCAAACTGTTCATTTTCTTTTTGGCTTGGAGTTTTTGAAGGCCTAAAAAGCTCTTCTAAAATTTCAAAAAATGGAGATTGTAAAGCTTGTGCGGCAGCTGCCTTTATAGATTTCCCTTCTCTAATTTTTTTAAGTGCCTTGTCCCCTCTTTTTCTTAAAGTATTTTTTGACCAAGGCCTTATTATAACCTGAACTGCCCCGCCCTCGTTGGCTGTAATTTTGCTTAAATTATTAGTTATTAAAGCTAAAGGGTCTTTTTCTAAAATTTGATAAGTGCTAATAGGAAAAAGAAAATTTTCTGACAACTTTAAATAAGCTCCGGCAGAAGCTCCTTGCGGTTCAAAAATTGTATAGTCTTGAGGAACTTTGTCTATTAATGAATTTGGATAAACTCCTTGGACATATTTTTCAAAAACAGATTCCAAATATTTTGGAACTGCAACATAAAAAGAAATATCTGAGCCGCCTATTTGCGAAGCTATTTCAAAAGCAATACATGGCTGTTCCTGAAATAACTTTGGTTTTTTTAAGTATAAAAAATTAGAAAAAACCTGCTCCATTTGGGAAATTAAAATCTTTTCTTCTTTTGCAGAGTCTCCCTCTTTTTTATCTGGATTTTTGGGCATTGTTACTAAAAATAAAACCATATCCAAACCACCAAAAACAGAATTTTTTTCGTTTTTTTCTGCATTCAAAGCAATAATAAAAGCCAAAACTACCAGTAAAAAAACTAAAATTAATCCAGGTATAATAATAGACATATCACTAATTTCTAATTTCTAATTTCTAATTTATAATTTCTAATTCTATTTCAATTATTTTTTATTTTCGTCGTCATCATTATCATCGTCAGTAGCAGATTGACCCATCTTTTTATAAAATCCTTCGCGGGCTAAAACGTCATGCAAAATATCTAAAAGATAAGGGTCGTTGGTTGCCTTGGCTGTTTTAATGGCAAAGACAATCCCCTTTTCGTGGGCAATTTTTAACAGATGTTCAATTTTTTCCTGCTCGCCCAAAAATTCAATCTTCAAAGCTTTTTTCTTTGCTTCTTCTTTCAACTTTTCATCCATTTCCATAGTTTCTATTTCTCTTCTCAATTCGTCTGCAATATTTCCTTCTTCAACAGAAATTTCTTTTCTTTCGGGAGACAGTCTGGCCTCTTGTTTTATTTCTGCTATTTGTTCGTCAACCGGAATTTCTTTTTCTGGAATTTTTAAATTTTCTCCTGCCTGCCCGGGCAGGTCTTTGTTAAAATCGTTTACCATATTATTGTACAAATAAATCAATAAAAGCACTGTCAAACTTATCAGAAGAAAAATTATTAGCAGTATTTTCTTTGCCAGACAATACTCTAATTTTTAATCCGGTAGATTTTTTAGAAACTTCGTATATTTTTATGCATGGAGTTGGATCAAACGCCGGCTTTAATAAACTGCCGCATAAATCTGTAGTTGGAAGCCATGGGCTTATAGAATAGTCTTCCAGCGGGACATATTCTCTTCCTTCAGAATCAACAATATTTTCTATGGTCCAAGATCTTTCTTCTATGTTTGACTTTCCAATATTTTGAGCTCCAATTTTTACTTCAATAAAATTTTCAGTAGTTGTTAAGTCTGTCTGATAAGATGTATAGATTGAATTTTTAACCTGAGAAGCATACAAAGTATCTCCGTGGTTTATGGCGCTTTCAAAGATGAACTTTATATTGCCCAAGGTTTGTTCGTAAATAGGAGTTGTAACAGTTTCTTCTGGGGTTTCTATCGGCTTTGTTGGCTGTTCAGCCATTTTCATCACAAGATAAACAATAACTGCTGCAACAAAAACAACTATTGCCAATATTAAAAGTAGCCTTGAAGCCTGCCCCGATGACTTATTAAATTTAAATGCCATGGTTATTAATTATATTAAATAAATATTTATTAATTTTAACATAAGTTATTCATACCTCAAAGCATCTACCGGTTTTAGTTTAGCCGCAGTTCTTGCCGGAAAATATCCGGAAACACATCCCACAAAAAAGGAAAACGCAAGGCTAAATATAATTAACACCGGGCCTACGTCAGCCTTAAAGTAAAACATTGGATGGATTTGAAAATATATTTCAATACCTTTTGCAAAAATCAGTCCCAATAGCGTCCCGCCAATTCCGCCCAACATTCCAAAAATTCCAGACTCAATTAAAAATATTGTTGTGATAGTTCTATTTTTAGCCCCAATTGCTTTCATAATCCCAATTTCTTTTGTTCTTTCTCTCACAGAGGTATACATAGTATTCATAATTCCAATTCCGCCGACAACTATAGCAATAGAAGCAAAGCCAATTATAACCGCCTGTATCATTCCCATAACATTACCCACAATACTTGCGGTTTTTTCTGAAGTTAAAACTGTGTAAGATGAATCATTTTCATCCTGCCCAATTTGACGCTTTCTATTTTCATTAAGATTTGTCTTTATTCTTTCTGCAACGTCGTCTACGTTAGCGCCCGCTTCCACCTTTACCATCATTTGTTTTGATCCTGTTCGCTCTCCTGTAACAGATTTAAAAATATTTAAATCAATGCCCACCATTGTGTCGTCTTGTTTGGATCCCACAGAATTTAAAATTCCAACAACAACAAATTTTCTGCCTTTTATCATTATATTGCTTCCAAGTTTTATTCCAAGAAAAACATCTTTTGGCACTGCGCTTCCAAGCAGGATTTCATTCTTATTTGGAGATGGCCATCTGCCTTCATCTATAGACCAGCCTACATCATTTTTTAAAATATCCAATCCGTTTCTCAAGTCAGCCCCATATACTAAAACTGTTTTTTTAACATCATCGTATCTTATAGTTATGGAAGTATAATCTATCGAAGTTAACTCTGCCACCCCTTTGGTTTGTTTTATTATTTTCATATCTCCATCTGTTATTTTCTGTCCGCCCATCATTGTTGCTATGTTAGTTATGTCGCCTGGCATTATCATAATTAAATCCTTGCCCATCATATTTAATTGTTGTAAAACAGCGCCTTTTAATCCTTGGCTTAATGACAACAAAGACACTATCAAAAAAACTCCTATAGTGATGCCTATTGTTGTAAGCCAAGAACGAACCTTTCTTGTAGTTAGGTTTTTTAATGCAATCTTAAAATACTCTTTTAGATTATGAATATTTATCGCGTTAAATAAAATCATTTCATTTTAAATTTATTTTGAAAATTCTTGGCAAAACTGAAACTTATTAAATTTTAATTTCGCCGGGAGGAACATCGGGCAGATTTTTTCCATTTTCTTTCCATAAAATATCTGTATCCTGAAAATGGTTTGATACTATTTTACCATCCTGGATATGAATAATATTTTGACTGTAGTGAGCGATGGTCGGGTCGTGCGTTACAACTATAATTGTCTTTTTCTGTTCTCTGTGAAGTTTTGCTAATATTTCCATAACAATTTTTCCGTTGGTAGAGTCAAGGTTTCCTGTCGGCTCATCAGCAATTAAAATTTCTGGATTATTAACCAAAGACCTTGCGATTGCTATTCTTTGTTGTTCCCCTCCGGACATCTCCTTTGGTTTATGATTTATTCTGTGCTCCAAATTTACAGTGTCCAAAAGCATTTTTGCCCTTTCTATTCTCTGTGGCTCCAAAATTCCCTGAAAAATCATTGGCAACATCACGTTTTCTAAGGCCGTTAAATTTTGCAATAAATTAAACTGCTGAAAAATAAAGCCTATTTTCTTTCCGCGGATTTGAGCCAATTCATCTTCTGAAAAATCAGAAACGTCCTGCCCGTTTAAAAATATTTTTCCAAGGGAAGGAGTATCCAAAAGCCCCAATAAATACATTAGCGTTGATTTTCCAGAACCCGAAGGACCCATTATGGTAGCAAAAGAACCTGGCATTATTTCCAGATTTACTCCTTTCAAAATTGAAAGTTCCTCTTCTCCTAATTCATATTTTTTCCAAACGTTTTCTAGTTTGATTACTGGTTCAGCCATTTTCTTAGATGTCGCACAATAAATATTATTTTGTACCCGTAACAATTAAATCTTTTTCGCTTAACCCCGACGTTACTTCGTAATAATCACTGCCTTCCAAACCTACGGTAATTTCGCGGCTTTCTATTTTTCCATTATTAACAACTTGGACAGTCTCTTTGTTGTCAATTGCCTCTACCGCATTTTTTGAAACACGCAAAACATCTTCTTTTTTATTAGTCTCAATAATTATATCCGCTGTCATTCCAGACCTCACTCCTTCGGGTTGTTTTGGAAATTCTATTGTAACCTGATAATAAACAACATTATCAACAATTTTTTCTGCCGGATCTATTGATAAAACTTTACCTTCAAAGGTTTCCTTTTGGAAAGCCACCAAATTAATTTTAACCAAATCTCCCGATTTAACATTAACTATATCCTGTTCATAAATATCAACCTTTACTTGAAACGGTTCTGAAGAAAGCAAATTAATTATTGATTCTGATGAATTAACAGTTTCTCCTTTTTTTACGTTGATGGCTGTAATTTTTCCATCTATTGGGCTGTAAATAGAGTTATCGCTCAATTGGCTTTGATACAAATCAACATTGGCTTTTGCCTGTTCAATTTGAGACTTATAAATATCTACATCTTCTGTTCTTGGATTTGCTGTTTTAAACGACAAGTTGTCATTTGCTTTCTGAAGAGCTATTTTATAAGCAGTGATGTCTTGCTGTGAGCTTACCACATTTGTAGAGGCAGTATTTATATACCCTTTTTGCGTATCTAAAGAAGTTTTGTCTGCGGCAGCAACGTTTGTATAATAAATACCCTGTTCACACTGGTCTCTAGCAATTTTTAAATCATTGTAAATATTATCAAGCGCTAATATTGCATGAGATATTGCAGTATCAATATCTTCTTTTGTTTTGCTCGCCTCTGCTTTATCTATGTAAATTTTAACGTCTTTCATGTTGCTACTTATATCATCTTTGCTTGCCAACACTTTAATACCTTGCTGATCTGACATATAAAAATAACTTTGTTGTAACGAGGAAACAACATTATATGCGTTATAAATTTTATTATAGGCATCATCTAAGACATTTAAAGCGCTATCGTAAGCCGATTGCAAATCATGATTTGCAGAATCAACTGCATCTTGATAGGTTTTAATGTCTTCTGATGTAGAACCTTTTAACAACTTTTCGTATTGAGTGCTAGCCACAGAAAGTGCAGCCTCGGCAGATTGCAACTGAGCTAAAATTTGACTTGAATCTAATTTTGCCAGGACTTGCCCTTTTTTAACGCTATCTCCAACGGACACATTTATTGATGAAATTTTGCCAATTCCCTTAAAGCTTAAATTTAAATCTTCCGTGGCTTTCACACTGCCCGTTTCTGAAACTTCTTGAACCACCTCGCCTCGGCTAACTTCTTCTGTTATATACCCTTCCAGCGGATTTTTAAAAATTTGTTTTGCTGAAAAATAACCAATCGTTAAAATAACGATTATTATTACAACGAGCCAAGTTTTTGTGATTTTAAATTTTCCGATTTTCATAATTGTTATTATTGTTATTTTTTTAAATTATAAGTTTTAAATTAAATATTAAATGTGTCTGCCGCGCTAACTTCTTTAAGCCATTTTCCGTACTGGCAATCCTGGCTGTGAGCTGGCGGATTGGGCTGTTTTGAAACCGAAACTGCATCTTTAAAAATGTCGTAAATATCTGAAGGATTTGTTTCTATTTCCATTATTTCTTTTCTAAAGGGCAGCCTATCAATAAATCCCCTGCTTTTATCAACCAAATAAAATGCCAAATAACCTTTTTTGGGAGTTTGAAAACCATTTTTTTCAAGTAAAAATGTATATGTATCCAATTGCAACTGAAATCTGTCGTAAATATTCATGGCAGTACTGCCCGTAGACTTATAATCTAGCGGAGCAATTTTGCCATCGTTAAACTCCAAAATATCATCCACTACGCCAAACAGGGTCGCTTGTAATTCTACATCAAAATACCGTATCCCCGCAAGGTTATTTCTCCACTGGTTCAATAATTTTTGATTTTTAAAAAGATGCGCCTTAATTCCACTCTCTTCCAATATTGGATGCGGAAAATTTTTTTCTCTATAAGCGTCAAATTCCTCTTTTAAAAGCTCATCTACCGACAAATTTAAGGAATAAGGATATGCCGGCGGCCTCTTAATACCCAAATTTTTATCAAGCCAAAAACAATGCGGGCATTCCAGATACAAATTCAATGAATTTGGAGATAACTGTATGGATTTCATGATTAGCCTCTAAATTATCTAATTTTATCATATACAGCAAAATAGTAAACAAAAAAATGCAGTCTTTCTGCATTCTTTGTCGCACAATAAAATTAGCCTATCGCCACCCATCTCCATTTGCCATATTGGTCTTTTTTAAACTCCCAATTATTATATTTATATTTTTTAAGTATTTTTTCAATTTGTTTTTTCTGCACATAGTCAAACTCCATAAAAATTTTTCCGTTTTTATTCAAATATTTTTTTGCATCCTTCAAAAATTTATTTATCAAAGTTAGCCCATCTTTCCCGCCAAATAAGGCTTGCCTTGGTTCGTATTTTAAAACCGACTTTTGAATTTTATTTTTTCTCGTTATTGCAATATATGGCGGATTAGCAAAAATAAAATCGTATTTATGATTAACATTTTTAAAAATATCTGACTGAATTACTCTGTATCTTTTTTTATCAATTTGATTAAGTTCACAATTTATCTTTATCTGTTTAATTAACTTTTCATCTTTCTCAGATATGTCGCACAATACGTCCGGCCTATTTTTTAATAAGGCAACTCCAATGCACCCAGATCCAGCAAAAATATCCAAAGCTCTCCCAGCCTGAATATTTTTTAATTCCTCTTCAACCCAAAATTCTGTTTCTGGTCTTGGTATTAACGGCTTTTTTGACAAATCAATTTTGCAATTCAAAAAATATGTAAATCCAATTGCATAGTCTACGGGTTCCCCTCTTTCTAATCTTTCTACGTCCTTATCAAATTTTTTTGATGGCTTGTTGCTATACTTTTCTCTCAAAAGCCAACTGATTTGTTTATCTAAATTATTAGTCATTACAAAAATATAACAAATTTGAAGCAATAAAAAAAGGGGCTCTCTCTAGAGTCCCTTGTGTTTATTCTATGCCCTTGGAGTAAGAATCATTTTTAGCAAAGCCATGCGCGCATAAAGCCCATTGCTGGCTTGTCTAAAATAGGCAGCTCTCGGATCGCTATCGACCTCTTTATCAATCTCATCTACGCGAGGTAAGGGGTGCATTATAATAGCGTCCTTTTTCATTAAATCCAAAATTTCTTTATCAACGGTAAAATATCCAAGGCTATGATCGTCTCTGCTAAAATCACTACCCCGTTCCTTCTGAGTTCTAGTTTGATAGATAACATCAACATGCGGAGCGACTTCTCTCAAATCAGTTGATTCTTGAAACTTCACGCAATGTCTTCCTAGATATTCCTTAACGTCATTACCCATCATAGAGCACTTAGGAGAAACAAAATCAATCTCTACTCCTTTAAATTTACCAAGTAAATAGGAATTTGATCTCACTGTCCGACCATTGGAAAGATCTCCTACCATGGCTATTTTTACACCATCGATATGCCCCACTTCTTTTAGAATTGTAAAAATATCTAACAACGCTTGAGTTGGATGTTGATTTTTGCCAGTACCAGCATTAATTATTGGCACTGAAGAAAACATGGCAGCTTCTTCTGCTGCTCCATCTTCATTATGCCTTAAGACTATAACATCTGGTCCGTATCCACATAAGACTCTGATAGTATCGGACAAAGTCTCGCCTTTTGCAGCTGAAGAAAACAATTTGGCATTTTCGGTTGCAAACATAATCTGCCCACCCAATTTAATCATTGCAGCAGCAAAAGATGCTCTGGTCCTAGTGCTTTCCTCGTAAAATAATTGAACCATTGTCTTTCTATGTAGAAGGTCACAATTACCCTGTTTTGCAACACCTTCCATATCTGTCGCTATCTTGAAAAATCGATCTAAAAATTCTAAATCAAATTGCCTAGCATCAATAATATTCGGCAAACCATAAAGACATTTGTCGAGTTCCATAAACATTACTCCTTTAAATTGAAAAAGAACATTCGGACACATTTTTTCTAATTCTACTCCTGCTAAAAAATCTGTCAATTAACTCACTTATGGAGCCTGGCGAATAATGCAAACCTCGTCGTCATTGCGAGGAGGCAGCACACTGCCGACGAAGCAATCTAAACACTATTTGATAAGATTGCTTCGTCCACGACTGCGGTCGGGACTCGCAATGACAAAAATGGCATTATTCGCCAGGCTCCATAAGAAAAAACTCATCCATCGGATGAGTTTTTAAGGTCTTATTTAATGCCTGTTATTTCTATTTCTGTGTATGGCTGTCTGTGCCCAATTTTTCTGCTATATCTTTTCTTTGCTTTGTATTTAAAAATGACAACTTTATCTGCTTTTCCCTGACTCAAAATTTTAGCCGAAACTTCGGCATTTTTAACAAGCGGAGTTCCAATTTCCACCTTTTTGTCTTTTTCAACCAATAAAACATCGGAAAATACAATTTCTTCTCCTTCTTTTTGGTCTAATTTTTCTATTTTTATTTTGTCTCCTGGTTGAACAAGATATTGCTTGCCACCGGTTTTTATTACTGCTAACATATTACGAATTTTCAATTTTTAATTTAAAATCTTCAATAAATAAGTGTCCTGCAAAGCAGGACTAATTTATATTAGTTATATTAGCAAAATTACAGCTAACTGTCAATTACTGGCCTTTCTACTTCGTCTATTTCTATTTTAGTCTCCCCTGCTGTCAATTTAACCACATCTTTGTCTATTTTCTCCAATTCTTTGCCAGCTTTGTTGTAGCTTGAAACTGTTGTATCTAAATGCTGGCCAAGCCTTTTCATGTGTTCAGAATAAGTAAATAAGTGCTTACCTAATCTTTCAACTTCTTTAATAATTTGTTGGGCTTGCTCTGAAATTTTTTGGTTTCTAAGTCCCTGCAAAACTGTCTGCAAATATGCCAAAAATGATGTTGGCGAAACCACAACAACTTTTTTCTTTCCTGCATAATAAATCAAATTATTTGTGTCTTCTGTAATTACCCCAACTTTATTAATCAGCAAATCATAATAAACCGCTTCTGATGGAATAAACATAAAAGCAAAATCCATTGTCTTTTCTTCGGGCCTTACATATTTTGAAGTTTCATCAATCCTTAACTTTAAATCATTAACAAAGGCTGTTTCCAGTCTCTTTTTTTCTGACATGTCATTTGTTTCCACCATTCTGTTATAATTATCTAGAGAAAATTTTGAGTCAATTGGAATAATTCTCTTATCAACAAAAACTACTGCATCAACTATTTCTCCATTAGAAAAACCATATTGCATCTGAAAAGAACTTGGCGGCAAAACATTTTTTAAAACTGTTTCCAAATAATATTCGCCCAAAATTCCTCTTTGTTTTGGATTTTTTAAAATATCCTGCAATGACTTTAACTGATCAGCGAAGCCAACAACCTGCTTATTTGTTTCATCTAGCCTTGTAAGTTTTTCTGTAACATCTCTAATAATAGTTGCTGACTGGGAAAATTGCTGTTGCAAAGATTTATTTGATTCTGACAACTTAGAATCCAAAACTTGCGAGATATGATTCATTTGCTGCTGCAACATTAACAAAGAATTATCGTCCCTTTTTTCTGCTTCTGGCTTCTTTTTTAGCAACAAAAAAACAGAAGCCAACACCCCTACTGCGATTATTATCAACAATATTGTTATTGTATCCATATAAATAATTAATTCATTTTAGCCCAAATCCTCCCCATTGTAAAATCAAGTCTATTGCAAAATTTGGTTACGTCGGACGTAACCAAATTTAGTTTCCGGACGTCGGACGTCCGTAAGATTACGTCCGTAAGATTATTGCGGTGTCCGACATCGACACCTCTTTTGCTGTGGGATGTCGGACATCCCACAGCAAATAGTCGGGCAACGTCGGATGTTGCCCGACTAAAAACAAAAACCCGCGGTTAGCGGGTAAAAAGGATTGGTATAAGACTACTAGCATTTTTATAAAAATCTATTAACCTTATGCCAACCCTTTTAATAAGAAATATTTGACATTAACAACTTCAAAAGCTTAGCCAAATTTTGCTGGGTTTCTGTTGTTGTACCGCCCTTTGCAAATTTTTGCCACTGGGTAAAAATTTCCTGATTGTTGATATCTCTTACAGCATTTTCCAACTGCAAACGATCCTCAAAAGAAACCTCATCCTGACCGCTCAAAACCTTATCAATAAAAAGCTGCGTGAAAACTACTATCTTTCCATTTGCCTGATTTGATTTTATATTTTTATTAGCCTCTTGCAATTGCTGCCTAGAAAAATAACACTGCGTTAAAGAATACACTGTGCTTAATGCAAATATTGTCACCAATGCTATTAATATTTTTTCAGACGTTTTCATTTTTTTAATTTATTATTTTTTAATTTCTTGTTTTATGTTTTTATGCTGAAGGCTTGCCGAAACCAATATTGCTGCCACCACTATTGCTAGTGCTAATACCAACAATGCAACAACTATTAACAATGATCCCGGACTGAAAATAGATAGCAACCAATTTTTAGATTTTAACTCAATGTTTGTATGTATTCCAGCTCCCTGCTTAACCTCAAATGGTTCGGTTTGAGCATCGGCATATAACATGTGTTCGACCTTTAGATAATAATAACCTTCTGGCACCAAGAAAGAATATTTTCCTGTTGCATCTGTTGTTTGCGGATTGTCTTGCTGATAATTTTCAGCTGGCCATAGTTCGTATTTTTCTGTTTCAGGATTTAGCCAGTACAAAGAAATTTTAGCGCCCTTAATTCTGCTTTCTTCTGAATCGCTAATTTTTCTATAAATATATCCCTCTGGGTCAACCAACATAATCATAGATAATTCTTCCGAAGCCAGCTTGCTGTTTTTGTAATCAATTATTGTCCTTATTTCATAATTTGCGTCTACTGCTGGAGCGGCTATGCTTGCCGTATAAATTCCATCGCCATCCAAATCTGTGTAGTCAAAAGTATCCAAAACAAATTCTGTTTTGGCAGTTTGCAAAGTTTCCGCCGTCATTGTTGATGCAATTGCAGAAGCGCCTAATCCTGCTGTAAACAAATTGCCAGACAAGCCTTCGGTGGTTGCCACTGGAGCAGTTTTTCCCTTAAAGATAACATATCCTTTTACTGTTTCTGCTTCATGTTCTGGTTTAACAGACAAAGTTACAAGCTGGTTTTGTATTGTGCTGATTGTTTGAATTGGCTCGCCCTGCGCTGTAATCGAAATTTTAACATTCAGTCCAATTTTTTCTTCTGCCATGCTGGCAAAAACAATACTGGTTGGCACTTCCGCCTTTTCAGCTTCCGATATTTTTGACAACGCAACTCCTTGGCTTAACTGAGGAAGTATTCCATTTAAAGTTGGCAAGTTAAACGAAGTTGTTGTTAATTCCTGAAGGTCTTTCATTTTGCTTATGCCAACCTGGCTGAAAGTGCTTTCAAGTTCTGGAAATTTGGAAACCAATGACTGCACGGATTCCGGCAACGGCGCAAAAACAAAGTTTCCAAGAGATGACGTAGAAATAAGTTCCTCGGTTTTTCTGAAAACTAATGGCGTTTCTGCTGGAACAGATTCTTCAATAGGCGGATATGCAATTTGCTGTTCTTCTTGTTGTGGCAACAAAGTAGTAACTACATTTGCAATATTAGTTGTGACAGTTTGCACAGTTTCAACAACTACTTTTGGAGCATCTACAATTTGCTGAGGAATATTTTGTACTGTTTCTACAACTGTTTGCGTTGTTTGTTGCACTACTTCTTGTACTGTTTGCACTGTTTCGGTAATTGGATTAAACGAAACTCCCCCGCTTGGAGACCCACCCGGTAAACCGTATGACACTCTTGTGCTATTTGCCGAAGTATTTTGATTCCCCAAAACGTCCTGACAAGTAATATATGCAATAACTGATTGTTGGTCACTACTTGAAACCGTACAAGTTATAGAAGTTGTTCCTCCGCCCTGGCAATCGTTAGTCATTAAGCTATACGCCTGATTGGTCAAAGAAACTCTGCAATAACCTACCTCGTTTAAAGTAAACGAAACAGCAGAAGGCAGCACAGCAATTGACCCTGTAGCTGGAGTTAGATTTGAAATTGTTGGCGCGCCAATATCTGTAGTAAAGGTTGATGTTTTTGGATTTTCCGTTGCTCCAAAATTATGACTGTCCACAACATACCCGTAATAATTTTTAGATCCCGAAGCATCAGACGAAGTTACGGTATAACTGCAACTTGGATTTGATGCCGAGGCTGAAGAATGGCACCACTCGCCTGCTGACCCGCAAGCTGAACCCGTAAAATCATTTGACTTACAAACATACAAAGCAACCGTATCAGCCGTAGTGTCTGTATCTGTGTCGGACGCAGTGGAAGTAAAAGTTATTGGAGACCCCAGCCCAGCTAAATCTGGCGACGTTGATAACGCCGTAAATGTTGGAACATGGTTTACTTTAAATGGCGAGCCATTATCGCCCGATCCCTGAGATGATACAGAACACAAAGAAACTGGATAATTGTCACAAACAAAAGCGTACCAATTATTGCTTTCGGCTGACGCCGCCGAGGTTGCATAACTGCACGAAGCCTGGCTACCAGAATCGGTTGCTCCAGAAACGCACCAAGTTTGGTCTGTCGCACAATGAGGAGCGCCTCCATCAACCGCTGTTACAGAATCTGTTTTGCAAATAGCTAAATAATATTGGTTTGATTGAGCATCCGTGGCAGTAGCCGTAAAATTAACATTTCCACCTGCGTTAGTCGGATTTGTTGCCGATGAATTATCCGACAAACTGCCAAAAACTGGGGGGGCATTAAACAGCCAGTTTACATTGTGCCCCGAGTCTGTGGAATTTGTTTGGGTAATTGCAGTGCCTCCGCTTGCGTCAGAGTATGCAGCATTAACATAGCTTGCATTTGCAGTACCTGTTACATTGAGATACCAAGCTGCCGATGGATTTAAAGTTAATAAAGCGCCATTATGCCCCGCAACAGAAAAGTTTCCGCCAACTGTTAATGTTGACCCAGCTAATCCAGAAGCAGTTACTAGTCCGCCGTCTGCAATTGTAAAGTTCCCCGTTGTTGTAATATTTTTTCCACCAGTATTTAAAGTTCCAGCCGATACAGTAAATGAATCTGTGGTAACATTGCCAGTAAGAGTTTTAGTGCCTGTGGAATTTACCACGATATCTTCAACCGTCTCTCCAAGGAAGTTGATATTTGCGTCACCGCCCGAAAGAGTGATAGTGCCATTGCCCTTGTTCCAGGTAACATAGCCTACTGTTTCGGTTATTGTAAAATCTTTTTCAAAAGTCAAATTCGGACTATTAGTAGCGGCATTTATAACTAATGTGCCAGCAGCGGTAATATGTTTAAATTCAACGGGCGAAGTAAATGTATAATCACCTGCCTGCCATGTAAATGTATTAGTAGCGCTTCCAGCAACCGATACTATAAGTGAAATTGTAGGTGAATAAGTTCCAGCCGGCAAAACATAATAGTTAGACGTAAAATCAAGAGTTCCCGGATTAAGGGCCGAAGGATTGGCAAAGCTAACTTGCGCAAGATGATAAGTTATAAAACTAACCGTGCCTGATCCGGTAATCGAACCATTGGCGCCTTGAGTAAGTCCACCTGAAACCCGCAAATTATATGAACCAATCGATAAAGATCCATTAAGATACATTCTTTGTAAGGGGGTTACATTGCTTAACAGTGTAACGGAAGCGCCGTCTGCGATCATTAACTCGCTTATATTAGCACTCCTTAAATTAAAAGTAGTACCCGCTCCGGTCATTGTTATTCTGCAACCAACCGTATCTGTCGAAGTATATGTACCCGCTGATGAATCCCAATTACCACTATTGTAAATCTTTGCAGCACCGCTTGGCGTTACCGTCCCGCCCGTCCCTATCGTCATACCCGCCGTCGTCCAGCCTGTGGTCGTGGGCGCACTGATCGTGACTGTGCCGCCGGTAACAGTAGAACTGCCGGTTACTGTAAGATCCTTTACTCCAACCGCAAGAGTACCTGCGGAACTGGTAAAATTGCCTGTGGCTATCAGTGCGTCTTGTAATGTCCATCCGCCGCCTGTACCGTTAAATGTAACATTGTAGAACGCTGAGTTAGTTGTACCGGATGTTATAGTTTTACCCGTTGCTGTTGCGTTAAATATTACAGTTGAATTGGCGGCAACAAACTGTGAAGGTACTGTACCCGTGCCGTAGTTTGTCCAGTTCCCACCGACGGTTATGGTGGACTTAGCGTTAACGTCGGGGTTGGTGTAATTTGTAGCGTCGAGTTTTTTGAGGGCGGTGTCGGAGCCTACGCCGATTGTAAGATTGCCACCGACTGTGAGGTTGTAACCGTCCGTTTTCCAAGTATCAATCCTATCTGCTTGACTATTACCATTTATATTTAAACGGTTGGTTGAGTTAATTACAACGTTTCCTGTCTGAGTAACAACCGTATCCGTTCCTCTTAATATAATATAACAATCATAACCATTAGTGAGGGATGGTATTGTTTGTACAGTTCCCATAAAATACAATGTTGAGACAGAGAGGCTTGTGCTACTGTTAAAGCTTAGCGGAGTTGCACCCCATAAATATATACTCCCCGTTCCAGTAAAAGCTCCCGAACCGACTGTTAATGTAGATAAAATGGCTATAATATTAGATAGGGTTGTCGTATTACCACTCTGTCCAACAGTCAGATTGTTAAATCCATTAGCACCAGAACTGACATTAGAATAAGTCAGCGTATTATTTCCGTTTAAAATAAGTGTTGCACTGTTATACCCTGTCTGAGATACCGTCCCGTCTGCCGTGAATGTACCATTGCCATTTAATGTAATAATAGAACTATTTGCGAGGAACTTTGATGTTGTGGAAGACTGGACGAAGTTGCCGTTTACAGGATCAGCACTACCTACTGTGACGGCATAACTGCTACCCGACTTTGTGTCCATCGTACCTGCTGAGAGAGTAAGTGTATGGTTTACGGCTAATGCGTCTTGCAAAGTATATGTACCACCACTTCCGTTTTGAGTGAG
>Ga0265297_10001361_pt1 | contig 58166 bp, 53 predicted proteins | sample Munlanlwell13791_FD_192502 | JGI IMG/M metagenome (GOLD analysis project Ga0265297, IMG submission 192502) | Leachate microbial communities from a municipal landfill in Southern Ontario, Canada - Leachate well 137-91 | ecosystem: Engineered > Solid waste > Landfill > Unclassified | place...
TACCATGAAGAGCATGAAGGACATGAAGACTTAAACCTTTCATGCCGCTTCATGTCCTTCATGGTTAAAAAATGAAAAATAAAACTTGCTCAAGTTATTTCATGCATGTTCCTAACTAAATGATTGAGCGTTGATCGAATTACCATCTTCTTTGGTAATTCCCGCCGATTTCATTGCCCAGAAAAGAACCTGCCGCCGCTCCCAGTCCGGTGGCGAGAGGGTCGCCGCTGCCCAGTTCATAGCCGAACACGCTGCCTATGACGCCGCCGGCCAATCCCTGGTGCGAGCGTGGATCACTGGAATACCGCGGTTGTGGGTAATAACGAGCCGGTGGCGCTTGATAATAGTGAACCTGGGGCTGCGGGTAATAGTAATGCACTTCCGGTTGCGGATAATAGTCGTGGTGATGATGGTGGTGACGATGTCCCCAGCCGTGGCCACGGTGTCCCCAATCATCGGCATAGGATAGCGGCGAAAACAGGATTGCAGCAGCCGTTAATTGAAGTAAAAAAAACAATTTTTTCATGGGATGTTTCCTCGTGTTATTGGGTTCGGTGTTGAGATAACAAAAATCAAACTTGCCGGTCGATCAAACAGGATTAACGTTTTCCAGCCACCCCATTGCCGAGGTAAGAGCCCGCGGCTGCGCCCAATCCGGTGGCAATCGGATCGCCGTTACCCATTTCATAGCCTAAAATGCCGCCTACAATACCGCCTGCTAACCCCTGGTGAGAGCGCGGGTCCTGATAGTTAGAATAACGGGGAGGTTCTGGATAATATCTCTCCTGCTCAGAATGATGATGTCCGCCATGTCTTTCCTTGTGATGCCCCTTACCCCCGGACGCGTAGGATAAACATGAATAGACAGCTGCAAGTGCACACACTGAGCTTAAAAAGAGCGGTTTTTTCATGGCAATCTTCCTTAAATGATGAGTTCTATATTCAGTCGGCAAAGGCGGCGAGGCCAGTGATAAACTTCGGATTCATATTATTCTCCGTAACCTTAATGACTGCTTAACGAATTCAATCGTTTGATGATTGTGTTCAAGCTAATCGCTGCAACATAATTGCCGGAATAATTCTGCCGTGTCGCTTATAATGGCGTCCTATTTGAACCCATATTAACTCAATGGCATTTTAGTAAATGGAACAGTTTATTCCCGGCCAACGCTGGATTAGTAACACCGAGTCAGAGCTCGGTCTAGGTCTTATTCTTGAAGTAGCGCACAAGCGGATTACGGTGCTTTTTTTGGCCTGCGACGAAAAGCGGATGTATGCGCAAGATAATGCGCCGTTAACCCGCGTCCGGTTTTCGGCGGGCGACGTGATCGAATCAATCGATGAAGAGAAGGTCATCGTCACGGATTTAATCGAGCAGAACGGCTTGATTACTTATCTGGGCAAAAACGAGAACGGACAGGAAGTCCGTGTCGACGAGGTGGAACTGAATCATCATATTCAATTCAACAAGCCCCAGGACCGCCTGTTTATCGGCCAAGTCGATCCCACCGCCTGGTTTTTACTGCGTTACGAGACCTGGCGCAGATTGCAGCAACATCAGCAATCGCCGGTTAAAGGCTTGTTGGGCGGCCGTGCTTCGCTTATTCCGCACCAGTTGTTTATCGCGCATGAGTCGGCTAACCGGTCGGCGCCGAGAATCATGTTGGCCGATGAGGTGGGCTTGGGTAAAACGATAGAAGCCGGCCTGATTTTGCACCACCGGCTGATTAACGGCTTGAGCAACCGGGTCTTGATTATCGTACCGGAAACATTGTTGCATCAATGGCTGGTGGAAATGCTGCGGCGTTTCAACCTGCGTTTCAGCGTTTTTGACGAGGCGCGTTGTCTGGGCGCTTATGTTGAAGACGATATGCTCGCCGATGCCGAATCCTCCCTGAGGACTTTAGGTGGAGAGGATGCGAATTCCGACAATCCGTTTTTAACCGAACAGCTGATTCTATGCAGCCAGGGCTTTTTCTCCAATTACCCGCGCCGCCAGCAGCAGGCGATAGATGCGGGCTGGGATATGGTGATTGTGGACGAAGCGCACCATCTGGAATGGAGCGAACAAGCACCCAGTGCTGATTACCTGTTTGTCGAGCAACTGGCCCGGATTTCCCCCAGCCTTATTTTATTGACGGCGACTCCCGAGCAATTGGGGAAGGAAAGCCATTTTGCCCGGTTAAGATTGCTTGACCCCGACCGTTTTTACAGTTTTGCAGCGTTTGTCGAAGAAGAGCGCTTGTTTGAGCCGGTGGCCAATGCGGCTAAATCGTTGTTGGCAAAGGAAGCGCTGAATGAAGAGGCGCAACACCATTTAACCGAATTGCTTAAGGATGACAATGTCGATGGTTTGTTGAAAAATCTTAACGACCCTGAAAAATCCGCTGCGGCGCGCGATGCGCTGGTTAACGTGCTGCTGGATCATCACGGCACCGGACGGATTCTGTTCAGGAATTCGCGGCAAACCGTGCAGGGCTTTCCCGAGCGTGAACGTTACGGCTATGCGTTATCAGGCCAGCCGAATAGCGACGATTTGCAGCAAGATCCGCGCTACCTGTGGTTGGTGGACAAGGTTAAGCAATTGGGCGGCATACACACCATCCCTGGCGATCGCCTCGCCAGTTCCCGACTGGCTGACGGCATACACACCATCCCTGGCGATAAAGCCCTGGTGATCTGCAAACACGCGCAAACCGCGATTGACCTGGAGCAAACCCTGAAAAACCGCGCCGGTATTGCCTCAGCCGTTTTCCATGAAGGCATGACCATTATCGAGCGCGACCGGGCGGCGGCATATTTCGCCGATCCTGACAGTGCGGCCAGGCTGTTGATCTGTTCCGAGATCGGCAGCGAAGGCAGGAACTTCCAGTTTGTGCATCATTTGATATTGATGGATTTACCGGTCAATCCCGATTTATTGCAGCAACGTATAGGCCGTCTTGACCGTATCGGCCAGAAACATGTTATCCAGATTCATGTGCCGTATCTGGAGCATAGCGACAATGCGGTGCTGTACCGCTGGTACGATGAAGGCTTGAATGCCTTTGCCAGCAACAGCTCATCGGCCCAACGGGTCGCGGATATTCTGCACGATGAACTGGCTGCTGTGCTGGAGAGTAAGGATTCCGCCGCTATCGATGCGCTTATCGCCAAGACTCAAGCACTTAGCGCCGAGCTTGAAACACAAATGCATAACGGCCGCGACCAATTGCTGGAGTTGAACTCCTGCCGAAAGGAATTGGCCGACGAGCTGATCGGCCAACTGAACAGCTACGAGAAGGAAGGTGTGCTTTGGCCCTATATGGAAGACGTCTTCGAATGTTACGGCGTGGATACCGAGTTTCATTCGCCGGATTGCTTCATTGTTCGTCCCAGCGATCATTTGCGCGTGTCGCATTTTCCCGGATTGACTGAAGACGGCATGACCGTTACCGTTGACCGGCAGATTGCGTTGGCGCGGGAAGACATGCAGTTTATGACCTGGGAGCATCCGATTGTCACTGCGTCGATGGATATGGTGTTGTCCTCTGAAACCGGCAACGCCGCTATCAGCGTGATCAAGCATAGCGATCTTAAAGCCGGACAGTTTTTGCTGGAGTGCCTGTTTATTGTCGAGTGCAGTGCGCCTGCGGAATTGCAGATCGGGCGGTTTCTGCCCCATACGCCGATCCGGGTGTTGATCGATCAAAACCAGAAGGATTTAAGCGCGGCTATCGATCATCGCGATCTGGTTGAAGCAGGCATCAAATTCGATAAACACAAGATTATTGCGTTTTTGAACAGCCAAAGACCGCATCTTATCAACCTGTTGAGCATGGCCGAGCAAACAGCCAAAGCCGGGATGCAGCAGTTAGTCGATGATGCGACTCAGGCCATGCTGGAGTCGTTAAGCAATGAGATCAAGCGTCTGGTCAGGCTGAAAAAAGTCAATCCGACCATCAGGACCGAAGAAATAGAACTGTTAAAGGATATGACCATGCTGGCGCATGAAAACATCCAGGCGGCGCAGCTAAGACTGGATGCGGTGCGGTTTGTGATTACCAGTTGATGTTGAAGATTTACCACGAACGAAGCTAAAAGGACTGACCCCGAAGGACACGAAGAAAAATATAAAACTTCGTACCCTTCGTGGTGAGTTAAAAACGCTTTGTTGAAAATGACGGAATGCATTAAACCCCAATCTATCCAATAAATTATGATAAATATCGGCAAAATAAATAAGCTGAACGTAGTCAAGCAACAGGGCGCTGATGTCTATCTCGATGACGGAACCTCGGGAAAAGTGCTGCTGGCGGACAGAAAATTGCCTGCGAACTGCAAGGTCGGCGATAGCCTGGACGTATTCGTTTACGTGGATTCGGAAGGTCATCTGGCAGCCACAACCAAAAAGCCGCTGGCCCAGGTAGGGGATATAGCCTGGCTGAAAGTGGTGTCTTTGAATTATGTCGGCGCGTTTCTGGATTGGGGCTTGCCGAAAGATTTGCTGGTTCCGTTCAGTGAGCAATATCACGAGATGGAAGTAGGGCGGTCTTATCTGGTCAAGGTGTTCCTCGACGAGCAAAACCGCATTGCAGCGACCACCAAGATTGATAAACTGCTCAGCGATGAATCGACTGATTTTGAAGTCGGCCAGAAAGTGTCGCTGATTATCGCCGATAGAACCGATCTGGGCGTTAAAGCCATCGTCAACAACAGCCACTGGGGCATGCTGTATGAGAACGAGTTGTTTCAGCCGGTCAGAAAAGGTCAAAAGCTGGACGGTTATATCAAGCAGATACGGGAAGACCGTAGAATCGACCTCAGTTTGCATCAGCCGGGATACGGCAAAGTCGTATCGCTGACCGACAGCATTCTGGCCAAACTGAAAGCCAATGACGGCGTGCTGATGCTGAGCGATAAAAGTCCGCCGGAAGCCATTTACGCCGCATTCGGGGTCAGTAAAAAGGTATTTAAACAGGCGATCGGCGCGCTGTACAAGCAACAGTTAATCACTATCGATAAAAGCGGAATCAGGCTTGTCAATTGATAACAGGTAACGGGATATTAAAAAACCGAAAACTGTATGGCTAAATTTAAAACTCACTACGACAACTTAAATGTGTCGCGCAATGCGCCCGCAAGCGTTATCAAGGCGGCTTATAAAGCGCTTTGTCAAAAGTACCATCCCGATAAATTTTCCGGCGGGCATGACGAAGCGGTGCGGATAATGAAAACCATCAATGCCGCTTATGCGGTTTTATCGGATACAGGGAAAAGAGCCGAGCATGATCAATGGATAGACAGGCAGGAAAGGGAACACGCGACCAGTGAAGCGCATCGGATCATGGAAATTATTACAAAGAATTATGTCGCCCCATCGGCAACGGTTAAAAACGAATCTCCCGCCGCTTACCGGATAACGATCAATAAGTTCTGGAACAAGATCTGTGACGGCGGCAAGAAGCTACGGTTCATCAGTTCCCGGTTATCAAAAAAAATAAACGGCTTTTTCTGGCTGGCAGCTGCTGCTTGCATCGTATTTGCGGCAATTATGCTTTACATGCCTGATTTAAAAACAACCTCAGTAGCGCCGGTTAATCAGGATGTTGCAAAAATATTAAGAAAGGCGGAGCTGTTAGTTAAACAAGGCCGAACAGCAAAAGCCTTGCCGCTTTATCTGCAGTTGGCGGAGCAGGGAAATGTTGATGCGCAGTTTCATGCAGGCTTGATATACGCCAACGGCCAAGGCGTGACCAAGGATGATAAACTGGCGGCCGGCTGGCTTGACAAGGCGGCTAAACAGGGCCATAGGGAAGCACAAACCAAATTAGGCTTTATGTATGCGACTGGAAAAGGCGTGGAGCAAAATTACAGCTCGGCCATATATTGGTGTTACAAGGCGGCTGAACAGGGAGACGCCATTGCGCAATATAATCTGGGTTTGATGTATGCAAAAGGGCAGGGCGTGGCGAAGGACAACAATATAGCCGCCTCCTGGTACAGTAAGGCGGCCGCACAGGGCGATGCGCGCGCCCAGTACTATTTGGCCGATATGTACGCTAAGGGAGAGGGCGTCGCAAAGGATGACGAACAGGCGGTTGTTTTGTATCGTAAGGCTGCAGAGCAGGGGTCGGCTGAGGCTATCGCCGCGTTGAAACAGTTGGAGGATAAGTAGAGCAATTAAGCGTTCGCCCTTCAACAAGTCCTGGGCGAAAGGTTATTTTTACGTTCTGTTTTCCAGATCTACGGTCTGCTGGTTCGCCGCATTTCGGGTTGCGGCATACCGATGTGATAGCCTTGAGCGTAATTGATGCCCATGTCTTTCAGCGCCTCCCAAATATTCTGGTTTTCGACAAACTCGGCCACCGTGAGGATATTCAGATCCTGGCATAATTTGGACAAATTATGCACCAAGGCATAGTCCACTTTAGAATTAAGGATATTTCGCACAAACGCACCGTCAATTTTGACGTATTCAAAATGTAGCTCGCGCAAATAATGAAACGAATTATAACCCGTGCCAAAATCGTCCAGCGCAAAAGCAAAACCTTTGCGGCGCAGATTGGTCAGGAACCGGCGCATGTTAGTCATGTCGCCGATCGCATCGCGTTCAAGCAGTTCAAATACAATGCTTTCGGGGGGGAGTTGCAACTCCTGGCAGAGTTCTTCGGCATAGCCCAGAATGCCTCGGCCTTGAATTTCCTGTACCGATAGGTTGATAAAGATTTTCGCGTTCGCTTCCGGGCGGTTAGCGTCCATGCAGGCACGTTTGGCGGCAAAAGAGTTGTTGATCATCGCGATGTCGAGTTCGCGCGCCAAACCGTATTTGTCGATGGTTTCGATAAACATCCCCGCCGAAGTCGTCTCTCCGGTCGGAGCTTTAAGCCGGGCCAGCGTTTCAAAGGCGAATAATTCGCCGGTCTGGCAGTCGACAATCGATTGATAATAGGGAATGATCCGGCCTTCTTTCAACGCCTCGCGCAGATTTTCCGCATTATCGCGGGTCTCGCGAATGCTGACGCGCGCTTCTGTCGCATCAAAAGCGCAGACGCCGTCCTTACCCATATCCTTGGCTTTGTACATGGCGGCGTCGACGCCCTCCAACAGGGTGTCTATGGTTTGTCCATCCATCGGGTAACTGCTCACGCCGATGGAGACGGTTAGATGAAAACGGTTGCCTTGTGCCGAGGTGATGGCCATTTCCCGCAGTGCGCGGCCTACATTTTCGGCGACTACGCGCGCGCCTTTGGGGCCGGTTTCGGTCAGAATGATGGCAAACTCGTCTCCGCCGATGCGGGCGCATAAATCGCCATTGCGCGTATGTTCGAGCAAAACATTGGCGATTGAGCACAGCGCCGTATCGCCGGTCGGGTGTCCATAGGAATCGTTGATGTCTTTAAAGTCGTCCAGGTCCAGCATCAGTACGCTGAACTCATGTTTATGGCGTTCGGAACGGCCGATTTCATAATGCAGAATATCGTTGAACTGGCGGCGGTTGTGCAGCCCGGTCAAAGGGTCATGCACGGCGTAGTATTCAAGCTCCAGCAGCGTGCGCGACAGTACCTTGCTGGAACCCACCACCATGACCATAACCGCAAGTATCGAGCGGATAACGCTGGCTTCCTGCGCCGACAAATTGTTTTCAGAGGCGTAAGCGACCCCTAATAAACCGGCCAAATTCGGCGAATGATCGGGTACAGGTACGCTGATCAACCGAATATCGAAATCCGGTTTGATGTGGGCGCCGCAATGGATGTTAAATTCTTCAATATCCAGCGCCGCATCGGGAGGCAGGCCAATGCTTCGAAGCATCTGTTGACTCAATAGGCCACGCGCTTTTACGCGTATGTCATCCGAACACTGGCCCAGATAATACAAATAGAGTGACAGGCCGTTTTCTTCGGCAAAGGCGATGTAAAAAAAGTTGAACGGGAAGATGGCGTAAAAATCCACCAGAATTTCCTGCACAAATTCTTTCCATTGCGAGATGTGTTCGTGCGACAGGATGATGCGTTCCAACACCCGGCTTTGCCGTTCCAGCAAGTCTTTTTCAATCAAAACCGAAGAAAGCTCAAGCAAGGTTTGATTAAACTCGAACATTAAATTTTGGACGTGCTGTTCATTAGCCGCCCACTGCTTGCCGCGTTGTCGGAATAGTAAGTTAAGGCTGCGGTCGAGCCGGGTGCAGGTATTAATGATGTGCGTAATCGTGGGGATCATCGCAATCATGGCGGCGGAATCGTCGGTCGCTATCGTAGCCATAGCCGCCATCAATTTACTGATAATCTCTTGATGCACGTTATGATTAAGCTCGGACAAGCTTGCTGCATAGCGCTGGGTGTGTGACTGGTTTTCCAGGATTTCGGCAATCTGGCTGATCACCTTGAAGCGCAACTCCTCCAGATGATTGGTCTCGGCAATTGCTCCCTGCATTGCTCTCGATCGCTGTTCCAGACGCGATTCTACCTCCCCCATCCCTGGAGTCGTACCTCCTGCATCCGTGCAGTCGTGCGATAGATTACTCATGCTCAGTCCACCAGCGGAAATTGCCCGCCAGGCTGCATCAAGTCGATGCCGCATTGCAGTTCGCTGAACCAAGCCAGAAAATCCTGCACTGCTGCGCCCCGGTAAATCGGGCCGTGTTGCGGGGCGATCATCGTAATATCCAGATCGGCGATTGTGTCCAGCCAACAGCGTATCGCCTTGTTGGAGCACATATAGCGCCGGTGAAAGCCGTTGATATAAGGGATGTGATCGGCAAAATCGTCTACAAATGCATCGTTTTTATCCATAGGCAGCATAGCAGCCCCGATATCGCCGGTGAACAGAATTTTAGAAACCGGGTCGTAAACATTCACTTGCCCTTCGGAATGCAGAAAATGCGCGGGTACTATTTTGAGTTTAAAGCCGGGTGATGGTTCGCAGTCCATGCCTTCGTTCGGCACTCCGATAAAGCGGGTCATGTCTTTCAGGCCGTAATGGGGCAAAAAGCGTAGCCAGATGCTGGAGACATAAACGGGGGAGTGGCACAGTTCCAGCCAGGTTGACAGGCCGCCGACGATGTCGGGGTCTTGATGCGACAGAAAAATAGCCTTGATTTGTTCGGGCACCACATAACGCAACATTTCTACAAGAACCCGAGGCATCACCCCAAAACCGCCCGGATCAAGCAACACGCCATCATTATGATGCATGATCAGATATTGGTTGGAACGCACGCCGTCTTCTTCGCCGGGCTCACTCTCGTTGAGTAAAATAAAACGATGCTCGGGAGATTCAAATAATTTAATGTTGCGCATATTTTCCTTAATTTTCTGCTTAATTATAATTTTTATATTTCCGTAGTTTACTTCAGGTTATTCTTTAAAGTATAGATGGTTTTTTGTAACCACGCCCTTCAGTCTATCTGATAAGCATCTGATAACCAGCGATTCCGAATCGCCAAAGCAAGCTTCAACTCCAAATATTGGCTTTAAAGCTTGCTCCGGTAACTTTACAAAATTACGTTTTTTGCCGGTTTTTTATCGCTTGCTTTGCGTGTTGTTTAACAGAAGCGGTAAGGAAAGAACGATCAGGCACATCAGCCATATCATCAGTTGACAATTGGTGGCGGTATAAACAAAAGCCACGCCGATTCTTTCGGCGACATTCGGATAAGCAAGAATAAAATCGCGGCTCACGATGAAGGCTTTGGTTTCCCAGATAACAAGAATCAAACCCACGATCAGCAACGCGTAACCCAGGATCTTGTCGTGATCTGCTTTGGCCTTAAGGTGTCCTGCCAAGCGGTTAATCTCAATGTTACTTAATGGCCATGGACGTTCGGCAATATAACTGAAGAACATTAAACCGAGCATGCCGGCAACGGGAATATAAACAGCGACGATGGGGAAGCTGATGTAACGCCCATTGATCGCCAAGCCGAAGGTTTTATAAACGGCATATCCGGCAAACACGATATAGAGCGTGTATATCCAGGCGCCGAATTTGGGATTGGCGGTCCGGTTGGCTAACAGGCCGTAGCCGCGCTGCAATATCAAACCGGCCAAGATTGTATTTAAGCCGACGATTAACAGGGTCTGAAAACGTTGCCAGTCGCTATAACTGGTGTACCACAGGTTTTCGAGCATGTTGGGCAGCAAAAAGGACAGCAGCTGCGCAAAAGCTAAGAAAAACGCCAGACGCATTGTGGATAAGGACCGTAACGGCTTCCAGCAATAGGCAACGATGATCAGGAAAAGTATCGTTGACGCGATAACGCCGTTACGCCAATCAGGATTTTCATAGACTTTGCCGGTTAAAGGAAAAACCTCCTTGCGATCGACCGAATAAAGTCCCCAGTTCGCGCCAACCACACCTTCAAGTTCGCTTTTCCAGGATTGGTTAAAGGCTTCGACAATGTTGTAGTCGAAACCGTTTTTATTGGCGACTTCAATTAATGCGCGGATGAATTTCGCTTCGTTGACCACGCTAGGCACTGACCAACCGCGTTGACGGCCTTCACCCGGCCACCCCGATTCGCCGATCAGTATGGGTTTGCCGGGGGCGATTGCTTCGGCTTCCTGTTGAACCTGCTTGAAGATACGCTCAATATGGGCCGGCGCCTGGTCTACGGTGATAGGCTCGTCCTCCCAGTAAGGCAGGATGTGGATGGTGATAAAATCCACTTCCCTGATTAACTCCGGGTATTTCATGTACATAGACCACACGTCGGCATAAGAAACCGGCTGTTTGACAGCGCGTTTTACTTCCCGTATGTACTCAATCAGCTGTTCCGATTGCAGGTCGCCTCTAAGCAGTACTTCATTACCGACGATAACACGCTTGACCACATCGGGATTTGCGTTGGCGGAGCGGATCAGTTCGGCGACTTCGACTTTATTGTCTGCTTTTAGGCCGCCTAGCCATGCGCCTTGAATCATCTTCAAGCCATGCTTTTGCGCCAATGCGGGAATGGACGGCATACTGCCTTCCGCACTCGCATAGGTGCGGATCGAGAGGGTTTTTTCCCCCATCAACTGCAAATCGGCGTCAATTTGTTCGGGGCTAGGGAACTTCTCGTCTATAGGTCCTTGACCTTCCCGGAACGGGGCGAACGAGAGACTGTTGAGTTTTCCTGACGGGACATCCGGTCCAACATCTTGAGGCAAGTTGAATGACCAGCCCAGCAAGCCGTTAAGCAAAACAACCAATACAGCGAATGAAGCAATTTTCATAAATATAAAAGCAATACAAAAAGTTTTAAAGAAGCACGCCATAAAACGTACCGGATATATCTTCGTCAACATCATCTCATAATTGCCACATTTTGAATACGGGTAGCCTTTTTACGGCGGAGACTACGCAAATTCTAAGCGTTCAGCTAAAATGCGTTCCTTTTTGCTTTTTGAAAGATGATGGCTAGAGATATTCGTATTGAAAGATGTAACGGCCCCGCTCTGGAACAATATATTCCCGAGCTTGCCCGGCTTAGAATTGAAGTGTTCCGTGATTTCCCGTATTTGTATGACGGGAATATCGATTATGAAAAAAAATATTTACAGACTTATATCGATTGCCCGGAAAGTGTGATTGTGATCGCTTTCGATGGCGATAGCCGATCCTGCTCCCGGCAGGATTCCGGGATACACACCAGCCATGGCGATAAAGTGGTTGGCGCATCGACCGCAATCCCGATGAAATACGAAACCGAGGAGCTGAAAAAGCCGTTTCTCGATCATGGCTACAATTTGGACGAAGTTTTTTATTGCAGCGAATCGGTGCTGGACAAGAATTATCGCGGCCTGGGTATCGGCGTTCGGTTTTTTGAGGAAAGAGAGGCGCATGCCGAGGAATTGGGCGGCTTCAAGCATATTTGTTTTTGCTGCGTGGAACGGCCAGTCGACCATCCCAGACGTCCTGCCGATTATGTGCCGTTGGATCAATTTTGGACCAAGCGCGGTTATGTTAAACACCCTGAGCTTCACACGACCTATATTTGGAAAGATTTGGATGACGTTGATGAAACACCTAAACCGATGACTTTTTGGCTGAAACATGAACGTTAAGATTGCAACAGCTCAATACGACATCAGTTTCCTGGAAAACTGGCAGCACTATCAAAGCAAGGCTGAACGCTGGGTTACAGAAGCCGTAGAACAGGATGCGAAGATTCTGCTTTTCCCCGAGTATGCGAGCATGGAACTGGCCTCGCTATTTGGCAAAGACGTTTATTCATCCTTAAGCAAGCAGCTGGCTGCGATGCAGTCATTGCATGACGATTATCTGGATGTGTTCCAGACGTTGGCTAAAAAATACCAATGCATCGTTCAAGCAGGCTCGTTCCCGGTAAGAATAGAATCCGGCGCTTACCGAAACCGGGCTTATTTGTTTATCCCGGACGGACGGATTGAGTATCAGGATAAGCTGATGATGACCCGTTTCGAAAACGAGCAATGGCTGATTCAGAAAGGCGATCAGCTCAAATGCTTCGACACCGATTACGGAAAAATAGCGATCAGCATCTGCTATGACAGCGAGTTCCCGATGCTGGCAAGAAAGCAGGTTGAAGCCGGAGCTAACCTGATTTTAGTACCCAGTTGCACCGATACCCTTGCCGGTTATAACCGCGTTAAAATAGGCTGTCAGGCAAGAGCCTTGGAAAACCAGTGTTACGTGGTTCAATCTCCTGTGGTAGGCAATGCGCCGTGGTCCGAAGCCGTGGACGTCAATGTCGGTGCGGCGGCTATTTATACGCCTGTGGACTATGGTTTTCCTGACGACGGTATTCTGGCCGTTGGCGAGCTTAATGCGGTGCAATGGGTTGTTGCCGAAGTGTCGCTCAGCGCTTGCGCGACAATCCGGGAACAAGGGCAGGTCTTTAACTACAGGGACTGGCCGTTGCAGAATGCGTTTTAGGTTCAAGGTTCAAGGTTCAAGGTAACAGGTTCAAGGTTCAAGGTTCAAAAGATTTTGCACCTTGAACCTGTTACCTTGATTAAAAATCAATTAAAAATAGCTTCAAAAGAATAGCCGTTAAACTCCAGAATTTCTTTCATTTTTTTCAAACCATCCATCTGGATTTGTCTGACACGTTCCCTGGTGACGCCCAACTCCTGAGCGACCTGCTCAAGGGTTGAGCCCTCATAACCGCAAAGCCCATAGCGGCGGCAAAGAACTTCGCGCTGTTTTTCGGAAAGCTGGAACACCCATTTGACGATATTGTGTTTAATGCCGTCTTCTTGTATTTTTTCGGCAGGCGACAAGCTCTCGCCGTCGGAAATGGATTCCACCAGCGGCTTGTCGAAATCCTTGCCGCCCGGCATATCGATAGAGGTAACGCGCTCATTGAGTTTGAGCATTTTTTCGACTTTATTGACCGGTATATCCAAATGGACGGCTATATCTTCGGCATTGGGTTCGTGGTCGAGCGATTGCGCCAAATGGCGTTGGGCTTTAAGGTAAGTATTCATTTCTTTGACAATATGAATCGGTAAGCGAATGGTTCGCGTCTGATTCATAATGGCCCGTTCAATCGTTTGTCTGATCCACCAGGTTGCATAGGTTGAAAACCTGAATCCTCTTTCAGGATCGAATTTTTCAACGGCGCGCATCAAGCCCAGATTGCCTTCCTCAATCAGATCCAGCAGGGGCAAGCCCCGGTTTAGGTAACGGCGGGAAATTTTAACGACCAGCCGCAAATTGCTTTCGATCATTATATTGCGGGCCGCTTCATCGCCCAGCAAAGCCCTGGAACCGTAGATTTTTTCCTGATCGGCGGTCAGTAATTGAGAGCGCGCCAGTTCATTCAAATAAACCCGCGTCGCGTCCATGCTTTTTTCTTGCCGCGATTCAATGGCAATTATCTCATCAATATCTAAGGCTTCGCTGGCGACGGGGGGTGTCTGGAGATCATCATCGTCAAAAGACAAATCGTCATCGAATAATACACAAACATCATCGTCCAATAGATCAACTAATTCCGCCTTCATGATAACCTCGCATTATCCGGCTTGAGCCGGAATGGTTTTATTATTTCCCCGGTAAAAGGCTAAGCGGATTTACCGGTTTTCCGTTTTTTCGTATTTCAAAATGCAGCGATGCCTTGTTTGATCCGGCTTGGCCGACCTTGGCAATAAGTTCGCCTTTTTCCACTTGGTGTCCTTCCGCAACGAGCAACCGGCTGTTATTGGCGTAAGCGCTTAAATACAAATCGTTGTGCTTGATAATAAGCAAATTACCGTAGCCAATCAGACCTTGGCCGCTATATACAACTTTGCCGGCTTCAGCAGCGCTCACGTCTTGCCCCATTTCACCGGCTATATCGATGCCTTTGCTATCAGCGCGAGAAAATGACTTTAAGATTTTCCCTTTTATCGGCCATTGAAAGTTTAACATTAACATATTTTCATTATCAATTGAAATAGTTGATTTTTTTTGTGGATCACTTCCGCTTTTTTCAATGGAATTCCTAATCGGTTTGGTGTCGGACGGCGGTTTGTGATTTGAATCGGTTTTACGATTTAATGAGATGGCGGTTTTATTTTGTGAACCGGCTTTTTTTGTTGCGGGAGCGGTGGCGATTTTTTGTTTTGTCTCTGCGAGTGGTTTGGGTACTCTGGTTCCGTCATTTTTGGAATCGTCGGCAACTGATCCTGCCTTGTTATCGGGGCTTGGGTCGGATAGCCTTATTTTTTGGCCTACTTCTAGCCTATAAGGCGGAGCGATCCGGTTCCATTGTGCTAATTGCCGGTAATCCAGATCAAAAAGCAGGCTTATCCCATATAAGGTGTCGCCTTTTTTTACCAGATGATGTTTAGGTTCGTCCTTGGCGATTTCAGGCGAATTGGTCGTGACTGGAGCGTAGTTTGGCGGCAGTTCGGCGCAACCATTCAATAAAGCCGTCAATAGTGTAATAAGAGCAAGTTTTGAACGGATGGAGGACATGGCAGATTACTTTTTTAACAGAATTTTCTTGGCCAGATTTATTTTTGCCGCCAAATAATTCGATCCGCCGCGGTCAGGATGTATTTTTTGCATCAAGGTGCGATGAGCGGCAACGATTTCGGCCTCCGACGCGCCCATTTTCAGCCCCAATACCTCGTAAGCTTCTTCAACCGACATAGTGCCTTTCGTGTCGGCTTTGTTTTGCTGTTGTGATGTACCTTGTTTCGCCGACTTAAATTCGAACCATAGCCGGTGTAAATAAGGGGCATGACGTAATATTGCCGGCATTAATCGGAGTAAAAAGGCAACAACTACGCCTGCCAGTGCAAATAGCCAGTTCAGACGCCCGGTTGCGGCCAAATAAATAACGATCAGCCCGGTAACCGATAAAAGCAAAATTTTGACGTAACGAGCCAATACTGCGGGCGAGGTTTTTAAAAAACCGCGCATGCCAAAGAATGCAATAATGACTAATAACAAAATCAGATAAATTCGAATCAAGGCTTACTCCCGGATCAATGACCTGTTCAAGACCGTTTTCAAAGTTTTTTGCTCCTTAGCTAGGGCTATATCGATAGTCTTTGGATAAATAATACCTTAAAATATGACATCTTATGATAACAATCTAATGTCGATTGATATGTTGAATGCCAAAATTCCGGTTTTAGGCTTTGCTGCTGCAAGCGGAACCGGAAAAACCACGTTGCTGACCCAATTGATTCCGGTTTTAAAACAAAGCGGTTTGCGCATCGGTTTGATCAAACACAGCCATCATGATTTTGAAGTTGACCGACCGGGAAAAGACAGCTTTCGTTTGCGTGAAGCCGGAGCCTCGCCTGTCATGCTGGTATCCCGGTATCGGCGTGCGATGATTACCGAATTCATCCCGGAAAAAGAACCCCGGCTGGATGAGCAGCTAAAGCAATTCGACCCATCCGAACTGGATCTGATCTTGGTTGAAGGTTTTAAAGCCGAGAAGTTTCCTAAAATTGAATTGCACCGGCCAGTATTGAAAAAGCCCTTGCTTTACCTCAACGACCCGGACATCATCGCGATAGCGACCGATGTAGCGCTGGAAACACCGGCTTATCTGACGCAGCTGGACTTGAATCAGCCCGAAATGATTGCCGCGTTTATCCAAAACCATGTTATGAAAAAGCCATGATTGATGCTTGTAGCCTGGAATCCAGGCCGTTAATGTCTATTGACGACGCGCTGGACAGAATTGAAGCCGCCATCCATCCGGTGAGCGGCGCAGAAAAACTGGCGTTGAAAAACGCCTTGGGGCGCGTATTGGCGGAACCGGTTTATTCACCGGTCAATATTCCTCATGACAGAAATGCCGCTATGGACGGCTATGCCTTCGCCAGCTGTGATGTGGTCGAGGGGCAAGCGTTCACGCTGAACTTGGCGGGAACTTCCTGGGCAGGGAGGCCATTTCAGGGGCGGGTGCAACCCGGCCAGTGCGTCAGGATTTTTACCGGCGCGGTAGTGCCGGAGCAAGCCGATTCGGTCGTCATGCAGGAACATGTGCAGGTCCGGGATCAAGCCATTCATTTCCCCGCGGATACGCGCGCACTGCAAAATATCAGAAAAGTCGGCGAAGATGTAAAACAAGGCGACTTATTGTGCGTCCATCCCAAAAAGCTGACGGCGGTTGATCTCGGTCTGCTGGCCTCCGCCGGAATTGATGAGGTTGCCGTTAAACGTCGGTTAAAAATCGCCTATTTTTCCACCGGCGACGAACTGTCCAGTGTAGGTAAGCCGTTGGAGTCTGGGAAAATATACGACAGCAATCGCATGCTGTTAGGCGGGTTGCTGGAAGATCCCTGCTACAGTGTTTCCGATCTTGGCGTTGTTCCTGATAACAGGCATTTGCTTGAAGACCGTTTTATTGAAGCCTCAAAGAACTACGATGTGATCGTAACCACCGGCGGCGCTTCAGTCGGGGAGGCCGATTACGTTAAGGAAATCCTGCAACGCTGCGGAGAGGTCAATTTCTGGAAAATTGCGATAAAGCCCGGAAAACCGCTGGCTTTCGGCAAAATCGGCTCATGTCATTTTTTCGGATTGCCCGGCAACCCGGTCGCCGTCGTCGTTACCTGTCAGCAAATCGTAGTTCCGGCATTGAGGCGGCTTTCCGGCGCACCGTCGTTCAAAGCATTGAGATTTTCAGCGACTTGCACGACCGCGCTTAGAAAATCCGCCGGGCGGCGGGAGTATCAGCGCGGTATTCTCAGCCAAGATGAAAACGGTGAGTTTTGGGTTGCTTCAGCGGGTCGGCAAGGCTCGAATATTCTCAGCTCCATGAGCCAGAGCAACTGTTACATTATTTTGCCGGAAGCGTGTAATGACGTGCAGGCAGGCGACAAAGTCACCGTTGAACCGTTTAGTTTGCTGATATAGCGGATACGAACAACCGGCAAGAAGACACGAAGAAACATGGCAACTTCGTGTCTTTATTGCGACGATCTTATATCAGGCCTTCTTAACAAATTCCGATTTAAGTTTCATCGCGCCAATACCGTCGATTTTGCAGTCGATATCATGATCGCCGTCAACCAGACGGATGATTTTGACTCTGGTGCCGACTTTGACAACCGATGACGATCCTTTGACTTTGAGGTCCTTGATGACGGTGACGGTATCTCCGTCTTGTAATACGTTGCCGTTTGCATCCTTAACGATACGGACCTCGTTGCTGTCTTCGGAAGCCCCGTCTTTTGACCATTCGTGTGCGCATTCAGGGCAGACGTACATCATATCGTCTTCGTAGGTGAATTCTGAGCCGCATGAGGGACATTTGGGAAGGTTATTCATTGATTTCCTTAATGTAGGGTTGTCTGGCTTTGCGGAATACAAAGCGTATTGAGGCGCTATAATGCCAGATTTAGGTGCTTTTTGTCCATTTCACGGGGCAGGACGTATAGATTCTGGAAATAATCCCCCCTATATATCGATGATTTCACTTTTTGAGTTTTATGGTGTGTAATGCTTCCCAGTATAAAAGCTGGGGCTTTTAATCACGATCGCCAGCCAAACTTTTGCGCCTATATTTATTTAAGGAATATCAAGCCATGCCAGTCACCGAAGAGCTGATGAAAGAACATCAATTGATTTTAAAATACGTCGGCTTAATGGAACGCTATTCCGAATACAGTCTAAAATACCCGGACGCACTCGTATTGCTGGAAAATGCGGCCGGTTTTATAGCATTTATCCAGGAGTTTGCCGATCATTTCCACCATGCGAAAGAGGAAGACATTTTGTTCCGCTATCTTGAAGTACCGGGCGTATTGACGCATTGCAATCCGGTTCCTCAAATGCTGATGGAGCATGAGCAAGCCAGGGAGTTCGTTCGTAACATGGAGCGGGCGGTGCAGGAAAAAGCGTTAAACGAGCTGGCGGACAATGCCGCCCAGTACGCGCAGCTTTTAAAAGAACATATTTTTAAGGAAGACAATATCCTGTATCCGATGGGGGAGCGCGGCTTGTCGGATGAGGCTAAGACAGCTCTGCTGAAGGAATGCATCGAAGCCGATCAGCGTCTCGATAGCCGGGCTGTTTGGGCAAAATACCAAACCCTCCATAAAACTCTGGAGCAGAGACTGGCTGCATTGACGGACTAATCAAGGCCTCAGGGCGGACCAACCTTTTGCGTTGCCGGTCCGGTTTTAGTTTTGCAACAAGACCCGTTAATCAACCCGGTCGACTTTAATTAAAATATGCCGCTGGTTCTTGTCAACTCGGCGCGTAGTAACAATTTTGCTGTTTGAGTTGCCCCCGTTGTTGTCTCCAACTCCCCCGAGCTCCACCCATTCGCCCAGATTAACTCTGAGTGTTGATTGCATATTCTGGGTGTCGATTTGTCCACGGCCGTTCATTTTTTCCGACCACGGCGAGACGCTAAGAATAACCTGCTGTCCGGCCAGTCTGGGGGTTACCTCAAAACCGGTGGTCGCTTCGATATATTCGGTAGTCGAGGGGTAAAAATAGCCGGGGAAATTTTGTCTTAGATAAGTGCTGCCGACATTAATGTGGGCCGGTACGCCATCCAGCGTTCTAACGGTTTGGGTGCTTTCATCGGTGCTTTTTGCTTGAGTCTGATAGACATCAACGCCCATGCTGCCGCCGGATTTTGATGAATTCCCCCCGGCAACCTTCAGATTGATTCCTGCGGCTGCGTTAAGTTCGGCGGCGGTAGTCTGTTTGCTTTGAATGAGGGTGATGGACAGATTGCTTTGGCGGACATCCAGTTGCTTGACGACGGACTTGATTTCGGCCAATCGGTCGGGCGTAGTCTTGACCAGTAGATTGGAACCGTTATCAACAAGTTGGGCGCTATCTCCAAGCAGCGGGGCCAACAACGGCACAATCTCGGAAGCCGGTCTATTGGTCAGCGGGATTACTTCAATTATTGTGTCTGCGGCAAAGACGCTATTGCCAAGCAGCATTATCAAAATCAAGGCTAAAAGGTTTTTCAAGGTGAAGCTCCGCTAAAAGTAACCATTAACCGCTATGGTATAACGTTGTGTGCGTCATTTGAAATTCTTTTTCCCGATGGGGTAGCCGGCAGCCATGAGGAGAAAATTAAAGCCAATCGTCCACATTGTGTTGGAGCAATTCAGCTCCAGACCGGCATTGAGTTTTTCCACGTACTGATGAGGAACGGTTGATGAATAAACCACAGTTGATCGAGACTGGCGAGCACTTGGAGTTAAGATTGGGCGATATTGAATTGGGCGGCAGCGCGGATAGAAGCCGCAATTTCGAAAAAGCAAAAAGGAGTTCGCCTATGTTCCCTGGGCAAAGGGTACATAGGCCTGTTTCAAACCATATCGTCTGGCATGACGCTACCATTAAACGGGTTCAGCGCGAAGCCCTAAACGGGCATCGCGGCGTTATTTTATGGTTTACCGGATTATCCGGGTCAGGCAAATCCACGCTGGCTCATGCGGTCGAAGAAGAGCTGCACCATCGGGGTTGCCGCACTTTCGTGCTGGATGGCGATAACGTGCGCCACGGTTTGTGCGCTGACCTGGGTTTTTCGGCGCAAGACCGCCAGGAAAACATTCGCCGTATCGGCGAAATGGCCAAGATGTTTATGGAGGCCGGCACTATTGTTCTCACCGCGTTCATCTCCCCTTATTGTGCAGACCGTGAGCGTGTTCGCGGCATAGTGGAGCCGGGCGACTTTATCGAAATTTATTGCGACACGCCTATCGAAATTTGCGAATTGCGCGATGTAAAAGGCCTGTACAAGAAGGCCCGTGCAGGACAATTAGCCGAATTCACCGGCATCACCTCGCCCTACGAAGCGCCTGAAAATTGCGAGCTCACCGTTGATACCGGCACAGAGGAGTTGGATGTTTGCGTGCAACAGGTTATCGATAAAATGATACAGAACGGCATTATCAACGTTGTAAATTTCAGCTATTAAACGGGTACAACCGACATACGTGTGAAAATAGGACATAGGATAAATTCCGGTTGATTTATATAGGCAACGTCGGATCTATCGGCTCTGGAATGGCGTTTGAATCGATAATGTAATCGCCAAAACGCTTGATATGACCCGTGACGTATGGACTGAGTGTTGCCACGCTCTCCCGATTTACCGGGAATCCCTCTTTCTTCAGTATTCGCAGAATACGTGTCTGATCGACCACATATTTGAAATATCACGGCATTAACAACCAAATCATATATTTGATGACCTTTTCCTGTTCTTCGGGATCATTATCAGCAATCACGCCTTCGCCACCGAAAAACAGCCATTTGGAAAATCCGTTGTACGCTTCTACTTTATTTGTGGTCGCCGCAATCTGCTCTCGTAATTGATGTTGCGCTCGGATAGTTTTTGTCCTATTTGTCGCGCGGTAATGGAGTGCGTAGAATGCACTTCGGAGTTGAATCCGCCAAGTTATTCCAGCGGCTGGAGCGCAAGGCCAGCCTTGCACTCCATTTGAACTTAACTTAACGGCAGTAACATAGCGCGTGGGAACGAGAAAACATCAGTTACTAAGCGTTGTGTCCTTCATAACCTTCGCTTACGCCATATCGGTTAATATATGCGATTATATTTTCGAGTGATTTATTCCAAGCATGTTTTTTGCCAAAGATTTTATTGAAACCGCCGAGGGGCTTATTTTTGCCGTGGTGGCACAGGGCCTGGAAGACGGCAAGGCGCTGTGTTTTTTACGCTATGTGCTTACCTCTTCGGGTTGGAAAAAGGTTGCGACTGAACAAGCCAATACTATCCTGAAACAGCAGCATCCCGATTATCTGCATTATTCCCCGGTTTTGGATGCGCATTTGCATGCGGTCGCCGTAGACAGGATCGTCAAGCATCATCAACCCAAACACCGGTTGCAGCAGGTTATGCGGGCAAGTCAGCATGACGCTGTCGAGCGGGATTTGTTCCGGTTATGTGAATTATTTGGGCAACATGGGCTGGATCTGGCGCAAACCGGCGTCACGGGCTCCATCTTGGTTGGCGTGCAAAATCAAGGTTCGGATATTGATTTGGTCTGTTACGGCAGGGAGATTTTTCACCAATGCCGGGCTATTACGACCAAGCTGATCGAACAAGGGCATTTGCAGTCCTTGAATGATCGGGATTGGCAACAATCATACGAACGCCGGTCCTGCGATTTGAGTCTTGACAGCTATATCTGGCACGAACGGCGCAAATGCAACAAGGCTGTGATTAACGGGCGGAAATTCGATTTGAATTTTATCGATCATTGCGCACGGTCTGAGGCGGTCAATTACCAAAAATGCGGGGCGATTACCTTGCAGTGCAGGGTGGTCGACGATGCTCGCGCGTTCGATTATCCGGCTGAATTTAAGATAGACCATCAGCAAGTCAGTTCTATCATCAGCTTTACGGCAACCTATACCGGGCAGGCTGTCAGCGGCGAGATCGTGGAAGTCTCCGGCGTACTGGAGCAATCGGAACAAGGCCTGAGGCGCATCGTGGTCGGTTCCAGCCGTGAAGCGCATGGGGAATACATCAAGGTTATTCAGTGATTAAGTTGGCCGATTTTTCTGCGGTTATATTCGATATGGACGGACTGGTTCTGGATACCGAGAGTACGTTCATGATCGCCTGGCAACAGGCAGCGCATGCGATGGGCTATGATTTTTCAGAGGATTTTTGTCCGTCGCTGTCAGGGTTGCATTACCACGATGTCGAACTGAAGCTGATTGAATATTGCGGGGCTGAATTCGATTTGCAAATTTTCAAGCGCTTGAGCGGCGATTTTTGGCGTGAATATGTTGCTGTCCACGGAATACAAATCAAACGCGGCTTTACCGGGTTGCTTGAATTGCTGAACCAGAAAAAAATACCTTATTGCCTTGCGACTAACAGCTTGATAGTAAATACCCTGGAATGCCTGGAGTTGGCTGGGATTGAACAGGTTTTTCCAATCGTCGTCACCCGCGATCACGTGCAGCACGGCAAGCCGGAACCGGATGTTTTTTTAAAAGCCGCCGAGCTGTTGCAAGTGGACATCGGTCGGTGCTTGGTGGTTGAAGATTCTCATGCCGGCATCGTCGCGGCATCCAGAGCAGGGGCTGTTTCAGTTTTTATACCGTCGACAGTGCAGGTCGATCCGCGGACCATTGAGCTGTGCGATTTAATGGTTAGCGATTTGGCGCAATTGACGGACGTTATCAGCGCTTAGTTCGCAGCCGATAGGCCGATCATGTATACTCCCTGCAATTTTTGCAGCACAACACAGCGTAAACCTTGATAGTTCAACATTCTAAAGTCTCAGTCATAGCCCCCGCCAGATTGCACATGGGCTTCATCGATTTAAGCGGATCATTGGGCCGGCATTTCGGCAGCATCGGCGTTGCGCTTAATGAAATCAGCACCAGCCTGTCAGTAACCGGTGCCGAGCATCTCACCGTTACAGGCCCTGCCGCGCCGCGTGCAAAAAAATGCGTGTCCAAGTTATGCGAGGCGCTACACGTTTCCGACCAACTGAATATCACGATTGAAACAGCGATACCCGAGCATGTAGGCTTGGGGTCTGGCACGCAAATGTCGCTGGCAATCGGTGCGGCACTTAATGAATTTTACGGCTTGGGTCTAACTGTGCGTGAAATCGCCGCCGTGACCGACCGGGGCCTGCGTTCCGGCATCGGTATCGGCGTTTTTGAACAGGGCGGCCTGGTTGTCGATGGCGGCCGCGGCGAAAAAACCGTCACGCCGCCGGTGTTGGCACACATGGATGTACCGGACGACTGGCGGTTTATTCTGGTGTTTGACCAGCGCGGCCAGGGCCTGCACGGCCAGCAGGAAATACAGGCCTTTAAGGAGCTGCCGCCTTTTCCCGAAAACGAAGCCGCGCGGTTATGCTATTTATTGCTGATGCAGGGGCTGCCTGCGGTGGCTGAAAACGACATTATTAAATTCGGCGATGTGATTACCCAGTTGCAACGCTCGGTTGGCGAGCATTTCTCCTCGGCTCAGGGCGGTGTTTTTACCAGTCCCGAAGTTGCGGCGGCCATGCAATGGTTGGAGCAACAGGGCGCGGTGGCTATAGGCCAGACTTCGTGGGGACCGACCGGGTTTTGCGCCATTGATGGGCTTCAATTGGCTGAATCGATTGCAGATCGGGCCAGACAGGCCTTTGCGCATTTCGATAAGTTGAGTTTTGTTGTCGCCAGTGCGCGGAATAGCGGGGGCGATGTTTTTGTTGGCTAGCATCTGATGTAACGTGGAAACGCTATTAATAGTCGCCGGTTCAGGACGCATGCTGGCGCAGGCTGCAAAAAACGCCGGCTTGAAGCCGCTGGTCATTGATCTGTTTGCCGATCTGGACACGCAAGGCTGCGCGGAAGATTTCCGCCAGGTAAAGTCATTAGCCGAGCAAGACTTGGCTCCTGCCGTAGATTGCTTTATCGAACGCTATGCTGTCGCCCATGCCATTTACGGCAGCGGTTTCGAATGTTATCCCGAAAGCCTGTATTACCTGAATAACCGCCTGACTATCCTAGGTAACCATCCAGATGTTTTTGCACGGCAGCTGGATAAGCCGGCGTTTTTTTCGACGCTGGATCAGTTAAATATTCCCTATCCCGAGCTTGTGTTCAGCATGCCCGAATATGCCGATGATTGGCTGCTAAAGCCTATGCAAGGGCAGGGAGGCACCGGGATAAAACGTTACCATGCCGATGACGAAACTAAGGAACCGGTTTACTGGCAAAAATTTCAAGCAGGCACACCCCATTCGGTGCTGTTCCTGGCTGACGGACAGCAGATGCAAGTCATCGGTTTTAACCGCCAATGGCCGGTTTGTTTAAGCGAGACTCAGGAATTTGTTTTTTCCGGCGTGGTCAATCGCTGTTATCTATCGGATGTACACAAAGCGGTGATAACAGACTGGCTCGAACAAATGGTTCCAGCGTTCAGGCTAAAAGGCTTAAATTCGCTGGATTTTATTCATGCGGATGATTGCGGTTATGTTTTGGAAATCAATCCCCGGCCTTCCGCCAGCATGCAGTTGTATGATCAGGACTTGCTGTCCAGGCATATTCAGGCGTGTTTAGGCCGCAATAGCGTAGCGTATTGCGCCGCATGGCGGGATTATCATTCGGCTTATCAAGTCGTTTACGCCGATCATGATTTAACCATTCCCGACCGATTCGAATGGCCCGATTGGTGTATGGATTTGCCCAAACCCGGCAATATGTGTCGCGCAGGACAGCCATTGTGCAGTATTATTGCGCACCAAAAAAACTCACGGTCGGTAGTGGAACAACTGCGGACTAAACAACAACTTATTATTAGTAAACTAGAAGGTTATGACCGTCATGGAATATACAGCCAGCGTTAACAAATTAACCCAACCCTTGGTTCAGCATTTACTCGATAATGCGGACAAATTACGTTTAGGTGTGGAAAAGTTAGCCAATGGCTGCACCATTATCGACGCGGGCATTAAGGTACCGGGCGGAATCGAAGCAGGCCGTATTATCGCTGAAATCTGCCTCGGCGGCATGGGTACCGTAACCATCAGTCACAGCCCTTACACAACCAACTGGCCGCTGTCGGTAAACGTACACACCGGCAACCCTGTTTTGGGCTGCCTGGGTAGCCAATATGCAGGCTGGAGCTTATCTCATGAAAAATATTACGCATTAGGCTCAGGCCCGGCGCGTGCGATGGCGACCAAGGTGAAAGACGGCAAGCAGGAACCGGTTGAAGAGTTGTACAAGGAACTGGATTATCAGGATACTCATGATGCCACTGTGTTAGTGATTGAAAATGATGCAGTGCCGCCGGTTGAAATCGTTGAAAAAGTCGCCGCCGCCTGCAAGGTCGATCCATCCAAACTGACCATCATTGTTACTCCGACCAGCAGTCTGGCCGGTGGTGTACAAGTGGTTGCGCGCGTACTTGAAGTGGCCATGCATAAGGCTCACGCCTTGCATTTCCCACTTGAAAACATTATCGACGGTAGCGGTAGTGCGCCGATCTGCCCTCCGCACCCTAATTTTGTCAAAGCGATGGGCCGTACCAATGATGCGATCCTGTTCGCAGGTCAAGTGCATATCTTTGTAAAAGGCAGCGACGAAGCGGCTGAAAAACTGGCTAATGAACTGCCAAGTTCAACCTCCAAAGATTACGGCAAACCGTTTGCGGACATCTTCAAGCAGTATGAGTACGACTTCTTCAAGATCGACGCGATGTTGTTCAGTCCCGCCAGTGTCATTGTGACTGCGGTGGAATCAGGTAAAAGTTTCCGCGCGGGGAAGCTGGATAATGCCTTGCTGGATCAGTCATTTGGAGCGTAGATCGTAGCGTGGGTCGTATAGTAATTTTTACCGATGATCCCGGCTGGCATGGCAAACAATTAAGCTTGGCCTTCGCTAGCCGCGGCTATAGCTGTGACTATGTTTCGCTGACAGAATGCCGGTTTGTAATCGAATCCGGCAGACAGCCGATTTTTATTCCAGGCTTTGAATACGCGCTTCCCGATGCGGCTTTTGTGCGCGGCGTACCCGGCGGCTCGCTTGAGGAAGTCGTGTTGTATCTGGATTTTCTACATGCGTTAAAGGCGATGGGGATTCCGGTCTACAATGACGGGCATGCGGTAGAACGCAGTGTCGACAAGGCCATGACCAGTTTCTTATTGCACAATGCAGGATTGCCGACGCCGATGACCTGGGTGCTGCGCGACCGTGACGAAGCCTTAAGGATTGCGGAAGCCGAATTAAAACAAGGTAATTTGTTGATCAGCAAACCCTTGTTCGGCTCGCAGGGCGAAGGCATACGCCGCATTGAAAAATCGACCGACTTATTTTGGCTGACCGGCAGTCATGGCGTCTATTATCTGCAACGCTTTGTTCATTGCGAAGGCGAGGGTTTTTCCGATCATCGCGTTTTTGTAATTAACGGCCGAGCAGTTGCCGCAATGAGAAGGCGCGGGAAATTCTGGCTCAATAACGTTGCCCGTGGCGCGGCCTGCGAGCTGATTGATTTGGAACCTGAAATGGTCGATTTGGCCGTTAAAGCGACGACTGCATTGGCTATGGATTATGCCGGGGTCGATATTATCCGGGACAGGGAAGGGCGTTGCACGGTCATTGAAGTTAACAGCATACCGGCCTGGAAAGGACTGGAAAGCGTTTGCGACGTCAGTATCGCCGGGCTGATGGCGGACGATTTAATTATCCGCAAGATGAACAAAAAAACTGTCGCCGCATGACGATTTCGCCGGAGCAACTCAGCGAGCTTTATCGGCAAGCCTGCGAGGTTGACGTGCAGGCATTTAAGCCCGGCAATGTCAGTGTTTACGCGGATGGTCATGATATGACCGTGGCCGATTTCAGAACCAGCGCCAAGGTCAGCGCGGAGCCTCTTTGCAACCCGGATTATTCCTTGGGCGAAAAAATCTATTATGCGGTCAAAGCTACGCGTGAAGCGGTAGGCTGTAACACCAATTTAGGTATTATTTTGCTTTGTGCGCCATTGATTCAGGCGTCCAGCCACAAGCATTCAGGATTAACGTTAAGACAGGCGGTCACCAAGGTTCTTATCGAATCAACGATAGACGATGCCGACTGGGTTTTTAAGGCCATAACATTAGCATCGCCGGGTGGTTTAGGCAGCTCTGATGAACAGGATGTCAATGAAAAAGCATCGGTTACCTTGCTTGAGGCGATGAAAATTGCCAGCGAGAAAGATCGGATCGCGCTTCAATACCTCACAGGGTACAAAGATATTTTTAATTTCTCGGTTTTAAGATACAATGAGGGCTTTAATCGGTGGGGCGATAGAAATTGGGCGGCAGTCGCGGTATATGCCGATATGCTGAGCCAGTTTCCCGACAGCCATATTGAAAGGAAATACGGAGATCAGTACTCTGAGATGGTAGCCACCAAGATGGCTCGACTCAGTGAGGAGCTGTCTAAAACTGATAATCCTGAACAAATAAAGCCGTTGCTTTTTTGCCTGGATCAGGAGCTTAAGTTTTATAGTATAAATCCGGGTACGACAGCCGACATGATAGTGGCGACAGTATTCACGGCATTTTTAGAGGATCTTAATCAGTAACAAACCTGTTACTAATAGGGCTTCAAAAGGAATTTGTTAAAAACAAATAAGGGGACATTTATAATGTCGATAGTAGATTCAATTTTTTCATTTTTTTCTTCACAGGGGATATTAAGCATGGCTAAAATCAATAAATTATGCGTTGGCGAATCTTTGGTTGGCGAAGGCAACGAAGTTGCTCACATCGATTTGATGGTTGGACCACGTGGTTCAGCAGCTGAAACTGCATTTGCAAACTGCTTAACAAACAACAAAGACGGCTTTTCTAGCCTGTTAGCTGTTGTTGCACCTAACCTGATGGTTAAACCATCTACTGTTATGTTCAACAAAGTAACAATCAAAGGCGCAAAACAAGCTGTTCAAATGTTTGGCCCAGCACAACGCGGTGTTGCTATGGCTGTTGCTGATTGTGTTGAAGACGGCACAATTCCTGCTGCTGAAGCTGATGATTTATTCGTATCAGTTGGTGTTTTCATTCACTGGGCTGCAGAAGACGATGCTAAAATCCAACAATACAACTACGAAGCGACTAAAGAAGCTCTGAAACGTGCTGTTGCCGGTACTCCTACTGCAGCTGAAGTTGTTGCTGCTAAAGGTACTGCTGTACATCCATTCGCTGCTAACTAAGTTTTATTTAGTTATCAAGAATGCTAAAAATACCCCGTTAATCGGGGTATTTTTTTGCCTACAGGATGTGGTGAATGCAGATAAGGCTCCTCGGCAACTGCTCCTGCGTTGCTCTACTACACGCCATCCATGGCGTTATGCTGTAGCTGCATTCACCACATCCCTGTGGTTCGGGCGGTGAGGAGCAGGAGCGGAAGCTTTGCCTGGAGTTCTGCAATATCTTCAGACTTAAGCATGCCGGAATGCAACGCACTGGCGACAAGCGCCTGATCAATCCCCGCTCTGCTTAAAGCGATTAAATCTTGCTTGTTTCTTATGCCGCCCGCCGCAATAAAGTTTTTGCCCGGATATCGCCGGCAAAACTCAGTTAGTTTGTCCAGATCAGGACCATTGTTGCTGCCGACACGCGCCAGCGTCATGATGATGATGTTTTTCGGCCAAAAAGTGTGGTCGGAAAAAAGACTTGCCGCGCCCAAAGCACCGGAATTTGAATAATCCAGCGAAAGAATAAAGTTGTTTTTGTAAGCTTTAATTTCTGCAACAGTTTGATCACTATAGGATTCACTGCCAATAATGGGCAGGCAGTTTTGGGGATGGTCTACGCTAGTTTCATAGGCTTGATAACCCTTGTCTACCCAGAACGTTATTTGAGGGAAACGCGCCAGCACGTCAGCTATCAATTGGTTATGGTCGCCCTGATGGGTAATCGCATCCAAGTCTGCGATATAAAAGGTATCGAACGCATAAACGCCCAGGAACGCCTCAATCACCTGAAAAATATCAAACGATTGGCACAGCGCAGTATTAATCGGTTGATAATGTTCGCGATTGCCTTGCCGGGCGTGAACCACGATGCCGTCCTTTAAGTCTATTACCGGGATTATTTTCATAAAGCATGGTTTGGCTGGTGATACAATATTACGGTCTAATTTATAGCCGTAATAGTGTGTTTAATTGAGTATTGTGAAAATTCTGGTGTTTGAGTATATCACTGGCGGCGGCTTTAATAAGCAGGAGTTGCCGGATTCTCTGGCCGGTGAAGGTCGCTTGATGCTTCATGCGTTGTTGGATAATCTGACTAAATTAGACAGTCTTGAAGTCACTGTCATGCTCGACTGGCGGCTTGACGACTCAGCAGACATCCCCGGAATAAACACAGCTCTCATCAGGCCGGAGCATGAGGCCATCGAAGAATTTTCCAAGTTGGCTAAACAATGTGATCTGGTCTGGCCGATAGCACCCGAATTCGACGGTATTCTACAAAATCTATGCCAAACGGTCGAATCATTGGGTAAACGGTTACTGACGTCGTCTGCCGCAGCTATTGCCGTTGCCGGTAACAAATTCAAGACTTATCGGCTGCTCAACCGAAATCAGATAGCGACTGTGCCTACCCAGATGCTTGACGATAGTTATTCCCACCCCTTAGACCGGCTCGGGACGGGCGGCGAATGGATAATCAAACCGGTTGACGGCGTAGGCTGTGCGGACAGTTATGTCGTCACTAACCGGCAAGATGTTGAACAGATGACTGCACACAAAAAGCAATACATCATTCAGCCCCATCTTCAAGGCAAGAAAACCAGCCTTTCATGTTTATTCAAGCAAGGCCGAGCTTGGTTAATTTGCGCCAATTTGCAGCGTTTTGAATTCATCAACCGGCAATATCACTTGGCTGAGATTGTCGTTAATCATCATCCTGACTCAGGCGAGTATCAGCAATTGATCGATAAGATAGCACTCGCTTTGCCTGAGTTGTGGGGATATGCCGGGGTCGATTTGATAGAGACCGCCGAACAAACTTGGGTGCTGGAAATAAATCCCCGCCTGACCAGCTCATTTGCCGGTATATACGATGCTTTAGGCATCAACATTGTCGAGGCCGTTTTGCAGTTAGTGCATGACGACCCGATACTCAACCCTGTATGCAACAGATCCATTACCGTTCAAACAAAACAGGAAGCCAATGCAAGCTAATGTCGTAGGCTGGGATATAGGCGGCGCTCACGTCAAAGCCGCGGTAATCAGCGCGGATAAGGTTATCGCCGTTTATCAGCAACCTTGTCCGTTATGGAAGGGGCTGGATCAACTGCAACATGCGGTAAACACTATCATGCAGGAACTGGCCGGTTCAAATCACCGTCACGCGATGACCATGACCGGCGAACTGGTCGATTTGTTCGATAACCGGGATCATGGCGTTAAGCAAATCATCCAGACGATGACCGATCTGTTGCCGGGAACTGAAATACTGGTTTTTGCAGGCCGGCAAGGCTTTTTAAAAGCCCCGCACATTGAATCCGGGCGCTATGCGTCTATCGCCTCCGCTAACTGGCTGGCCAGCGCCTTATTCACCGCTCAAAAGCTGGACAGCGGGCTTTTTGTCGATTGCGGCAGCACCACCACGGATATACTCTTGCTTAATGAAGGGCAGGTGCTAGCGGAGGGTTACACCGATTACCAGCGTTTAATATCTGAAGAATTGATTTATACCGGCATCGTCAGAACCGCCGTGATGGCCGTTACGCAAACAGCGCTGGATCAAGGCAAAAAAATCGGCTTGATGGCCGAATATTTTGCCACCATGGCCGATGTCTATCGCGTCACCGGCGAACTGGATGATGCACATGACCAAACCGACACAGCCGATGGCGCGGAAAAAACAGTCCTCGCCAGCGCCAGGCGGTTATCGCGAATGATAGGTTGTGATTTTTATCCCGATGAACTGTCGCGTTGGCTGCAATTCGCTCAAAATATCCGCGCCCGACAAATGCGGCAAATACAATGCGGTTGTGAGAATCGGCTATTCAAACATCAGCTCCCACAAAACAGTCCATTGATCGGTGCCGGAGTAGGGCGGTTTCTGGTTAAACAGATTGCATTGAACTTAGACCGCCCTTATCTGGATTTTTCCGACTTATTGCCGGTAGCCGAAATTCAGTCGGGCATGACGACAGCCGACTGTGCTCCGGCCGTAGCGATAGCCTTTTTAGCCGACAGGGAAAGCAATTAAAAATTCGCACATGCAATATCGATTCGACACTTGATTAAATATGATAGAATATCTTTTTTGTCAACATTAATAAATGTTTACAGGCTCTATGGAAAAAGTTGATGTATTTGAATTAATCGAGCGGATGTCTGCGCTGATCCGGTCCGAAGAACGTAAGAAGTGTACGGAATTAGGTTTGCAACCGGTTCATTTGCAGGTAATGGACTATTTGTCCCGCTGCAACCGTTACAGCGACACCCCGGCAGCGTTGACCAATTACCTGGGTATGACTCGCGGCACCGTTTCCCAAACCTTGCAGTTGTTGGAAAAAAAAGGCTACATTAAAAAAACAGCCGATGTAAACGACCGGCGTATGGTGCACCTTAGTCTTTTGACTGAAGGCGATACTATCCTGAATAAAGCCCGTCCGGAAGATTTATACAGCCAAGCATCGGCAATCTTTAACGAAAATGAAAGCCAGGAAAACGTTTTTGTTAATGCGTTGACGGCATTGCAAAAAGCCAATAAATCCCAATCGTTTGGGCTATGTAAAACCTGTAAACATTTTACCACCACCTCGGAGGGCTTTGTTTGCGGCTTAACTAAAGAACAGCTCAGCCAAAGCGATAGTGAGAAAATATGCCAGGAACATACCGTTATGTGACGATAATCACAGACGAATTGCATTATCGTCACATAAGGGAGGTAACATGACTCAAGCAAAAAGACCCCGGGAATCTATGTAATAAAACAGATGGCTGGCTGAATTCTTTTCAAGAAGCTGCTAGGCTTACGGGGTTGTCTTACCTATTCAGAGAATAACGTGGAAGAAGATTTAACCACCGATTTAACTCAGCTGCAAAGTCACTTGGAAACGATGCTTGAGCGCGTTCAGCAAAACAGCGCTACCTTGCAGAAGTTTCAGGCATTCGAATTGAGATTGTTAAAGCTCAATTCCTTGTCGGATATTATTGATCACTTGCTTGAAGAGGCTAAAAATTATTTCGATCTTGACGTGGTCAGTTTATGCTTGAGCGATGAGACCGGTGAAATCGAAAAGACGCTTAATAGTTACTCGTACAGCTCAAAAAACGGTTTAATACTGCTGGACAAGCCATTAAAGTCAAAGGCCGTTGAAGCCTATGTCGGCGCTTATGACAGCACCCTATGCTCCGGTTTTTTTCCGCACATTGAAAGACAACCGACCAGCGTCGCCATTACGCCTTTAACCCGCCGGGGTAAATATCTGGGGACTTTAAATCTGGGCAGCTATCAGCCTGATAGATTCGCAGGCAATATGGCGACGGACTTCATCGATCACCTCAGTTCTGTCGTCAGCGTCTGCCTTGAAAACAATCTTAATATTGAAGAAATAAGACGGGTCAGTTATATCGACGCATTGACGGGCGTTAATAACAGGCGCTTTTTGGAACAGCGCATAGGCGAAGAATTACGCAGCTGCCAGCGCAATGCAGAGCCGCTATCCTGCCAGTTTTTTGATATAGATTATTTTAAGTCGGTTAATGACCGCTTTGGTCATCAAGGCGGCGATCTGGTTTTGGCGCTGGTGGCCGCCGCCATAAGAAACCAGTTAAGAAACAATGACGTATTTGTCCGTTACGGCGGAGAAGAGTTTGTCGCTTTATTGTCCAATACCGATGAACCCAAGGCTCTTGAAACTGCGGAACGCGTGCGCAAAACAATCCAGGCGCTGGTCATTGCATTTAATGATGTTTCCATCTCGGTTACCGTTTCTGTCGGTGTGTCCACTTACGTGCCGGAAGGCCTATCTATCCCGGTAGACGACGAGATTGCGGCCCGTCTGGTCAAAGCAGCCGATTCCGCTTTATACAGAGCCAAACATAACGGCCGGAATCGTGTCGAAAATGGCGGGGTTGTTTCGGATAAACGGGTGTTATAAATCTGAAAAAATCCTCGGTATGATTAATTGACCACCAAGGTTTGAAGGTGTTAAGCCGTTCATGGTTCGGCAAACTCACCACGAACGGCTTAACCTTATTACCCTTTCAACGCCTTCAACACCGCCTGCATGGTTGCATTGGCATCGCCGAACAACATGCGGGTGTTTTCCAGAACGAATAGAGGATTACCGACGCCGGCATAGCCTGACGCCATGCTGCGTTTAAGCACGATGGTAGTTTCGCCTTTCCAGCATTCCAGCACCGGCATACCGGCAATCGGGCTGTTGGGATCGTCCAGTGCGGACGGATTGACGATGTCATTCGCGCCGATCACGATCGATACGTCAACATGCGCCCAATCGTCATTGATCTCGTCCATTTCATAAACGATGTCGTAAGGCACTTTGGCTTCGGCCAGCAGCACGTTCATGTGGCCGGGCATTCTTCCTGCAACCGGATGGATGCCGAAACCGACTTTCTTGCCTTTATCGCGCAACAGTTTGGTGATTTCATTAACCGTATGTTGAGCTTGCGCAACCGCCATGCCATAGCCGGGAATGATCATGATGTTTTTAGCATCCAGCAACAATTGTGCGGTTTCTTCGGCATTGATCGGCGTTACTTCGCCTTCAACTACCGCAGCTTCACCGCCCGAGGTGCCAAAACCGCCGGCAATCACGCTGATAAAATTGCGGTTCATCGCGCGGCACATGATGTAACTCAAGATTGCGCCGCTGCTGCCGACCAATGCGCCGGTTACAATCAACAAATCGTTGCTTAACATGAAACCGGTTGCCGCCGCCGCCCAGCCTGAATAGCTGTTAAGCATCGACACCACCACCGGCATATCGGCGCCGCCGATCGCCATGACCATATGTATGCCGAACACCAGCGCAATCCCGGTCATAATCCATAAAGGTAAGGAGCCGCCGGTTTCGGTTTCTTGTAAAAACATCCAACCCAGAACCACGGCTGCAATCAACAGAGCTAAATTGAACCAATGGCGGCCGGGCAGTAACATCGGCTTGCCGCTGATACGTTCGCTGAGTTTGCCGAAAGCAATCACCGAGCCTGAAAAGGTCACCGCTCCGATCAGTATGCCGATGTAAATTTCCACTTCATGGATGGTTTTTTCTACGCCGGTAAGTGTTGCAGAAGTGTCCATGAAATTGGCATAGCCCACCAACACGGCGGCCATACCGACCAAGCTATGCATGATAGCGACCAGTTCCGGCATTTGCGTCATTTCAACTTTTAATGCGGCTCTCGCGCCGATAGCGCCGCCGATCAGCAACGCAACGATTAAAATGGTGTATGAGGTAACCGATGCGCTTAAGGCGGTAGCGAGAATGGCAATCGCCATGCCCAACATGCCGTAATAATTGCCTCGGCGGGCTGTTTCCTGATTACTTAATCCGCTTAAACTAAAAATGAACAGAATGGTGGCGACGATGTAAGACATCGTGACTAAACTATGGGACATCATATTCTCCTGTTATTTTCTGAACATTTCTAACATACGGCGGGTGACTAAAAAGCCGCCGGCAATATTGATAGATGCAATGAGTATCGCCGATCCGGCAAGGATGCTGATATTTAAGGTCGGTGAGGAAACCTGCACCAAAGCGCCTATCACAATAATGCCGCTAATGGCATTGGTCACACTCATCAACGGAGTATGTAGAGATGCGGTCACATTCCATATCACCTGATAGCCGATGAAACAGGCCAGCACAAACACAGTAAAGTGCGTCATGAACGACGCCGGGGCAACCGCACCGATGCCGAATAGAGCCAATCCGGCGATAACCAAGGGTATAAACTGCTTAATCACGCTTGGTTTTTTCGGTTCCTGTACCTCTGCACAAGCGGGCGCTTCGGTTTGCGGGGCAGGGGCGGCGGAGAGTTTGGGCGGTGGCGGCGGCCAGGTGATTTTGCCTTCTTTAATGACCGTCGTGCCGCGTATCACCTCGTCTTCCATGTTGACGTTGATCGTACCGTTCTTTTCAGGGCAAAGTTCCGTTAGCAAATGCCTCAGGTTGGTCGCATAAAGCTGGCTCGATTGGTTGGCCAAACGGCTGGGTAAATTGCTGTAGCCGATAATCGTCACGCCGTGTTTGACGACAACCTGATCTTTCTCGGTCAACGCACAGTTGCCGCCTTGCTCGGCCGCAAGATCGACAATGATGCTGCCCGGCTTCATGGATTCAACCATGCCTTCCGTGATCAGCTTGGGGGCCGGTTTGCCGGGAATCAGCGCGGTGGTGACAATGATGTCCACTTCCATCGCCTGTCTGGCAAACAAGGCCATTTCAGCTTCGATGAACTCCTTGGACATGGTTTTGGCATAACCGCCGGCACCGGCGCCTTCCTCCTTAAAGTCCAGCAGCAAAAACTCGGCGTCCATGCTTTCGATTTGTTCTTTAACTTCGGGCCGGGTATCGAAAGCCCTGACGATAGCGCCCATGCCCTTTGCCGTACCAATCGCAGCAAGGCCTGCAACGCCTGCGCCGATCACCAGCACCTTGGCGGGCGGGATTTTACCGGCGGCGGTAATTTGTCCGGTGAAGAACCGGCCGAAATGTTGAGCGGCTTCAATGACGGCCCGATAACCGGCAATGTTAGCCATGGAGCTGAGCGCATCGAGCTTTTGCGCCCTGGACATGCGCGGCACGCTGTCCATAGCCAGAACCGTGGCGTTCTTGGCGGCCAGTTTCTGCATTAATGCTTCATTTTGCGCAGGCCAGATAAAACTGATTAAACGGCCGCCTTCAGGTAACAGATCGATTTCGTCCAATGCCAGCTCAGGGTGCTGCTCGGGTGCGCGAACTTTCATGACGATGTCAGCTGATTTCCATAATGTCTTGGCATCGTCAACGATTTCAACGCCCACTTCTTTGTAGGCTTCATCGGAAATATTCGCGCTAACCCCGGCGCCGCTTTCGACCAGGACGGAAAAACCCAGTTTTATAATTTGTTCTGCGGCCTCGGGCGTAGTGGCCACACGCTTTTCACCTGGGTGAATTTCTTTAGGTATACCAATCTTCATACAGTCTCCAATGCGAGTAGTTTAGAGCATAGTGAGCAAAGGCTTTAACCTCCAGCCAAAACCTCAGCGTGGAGGATAGGAGATTAGGGCGTGTTTTTCAATAAAAAACATAAAAGGGACGGGTTAATGTGGGTTTTGCGGTGAGGGGCGGATAGAGGCGCATGTGCCGGACGGCGACTCAAAAAAAAGGCTCAAGTCGCGAGTGTCGGCAATATAGAGTGTCAGAGCTGATCCAATGGACTTAACACGCCCTTGCCGTCACTGATCAGAATCTCACCGCGCTCGAAATCCACATCCTTAACCCGCAAGCATATGCATCCCGGCTCCGTGCAGCCTATTCGCCATTAGCCCATATACGCCGCTCATCCGCACCAAGCCAGCACCTCCTTGTATAAAAACAGCGCCACCGACAATGCTTGGATTTGTGTCGAAGCCGATACATGTCCATTAACCGCCAGATGCGTTAAAAACGTCCCACTAAAGTGGACCCCATTTTTTGCGGATGCCGTTTGCCATGAAACAGAATAAATCGCTTGATCCATTGCGCTATTGCGTTTCTGTACGGATGCTTTAGTGCTTAATGCGGATACGATCACGGACCTGATCCAAGTATGTATTTGAAGTTTGCATAAATAAGGTTGCTATCAATAATGTAAGTACTATAGCATCTATTCTAACGGATTAAGTATGCGGCATTATGCGCCACTACACCTCGGCTATTTGAGTTTAATATACATTTTAAATGTGTATATCTAATTGTGTATATCTAATTGTGTATATCTAATTGTGGGTTCTTGCAACGGTCGGAAACGAAAGTCGGATTTGACGAGTAGTTTTGCTGAACCTAACGAGAGCGCTTAGGGAGTTTGAAAATAACCGAGTAGTACGACATCGCCGTGTGTAACGGGTCGTCCTAATCAAAAACAATCAAAGAGGATAATTGTATGACAACAGGAAAAATATCAATTCTATCTCCAATGTACACCGAAGATGAACGCTGGGTTGCTGATAGAGCCAGAGCGGAACTCGAATACGGTAAACAAAAATACACAACCTATCAGCCATACATCGACGGATTCGACAAACAACTGTTTGAGTTCTTGTCCAGCCATGATTCAGCGAATGCGTCGGAAGCAAAAAGGGCCATTCTTCTGAGCAGCGCGGTTAATTTTTATAACCTTATCCAAACGAGCGATGCATGTGTCCTCGTCTTGGACGGCAGGACGCCGGACGAAGGTTCGGTGTTTTGGGCGGCTGTTGCATTCGCGACTGGGAAGCCTGTTGTCTTGTATAAATCGGATTATCGGACATTCATGTCAACGGGTGATAATTCGATGATAACCGGTTTATGCTTAAACTACGAGCCGGTGAAAGACATAAAGAACCTTAGCGACCGCGTTAAATCTCAGGTTAGCATGTACAACAGTAATTCTTGGAAAAGCGAGTTTATCCCTGGGTATAACAAATCGCTGCAGAAGCTTGGAGAGAAAGTGTGGACGAACTACAAAGGCCGTAACTTGGTAGAAGTCCTGACGGTAATGAAGAATGACCCATTGGTGGAAAAGCTGCTCCCATACAATGAGAAACCGTCGGGCATCCGCTATGGGAATGTTTACTGCTCAGGCCCGCTGTTTTGTCCCGCAGAAATCCGTGAAATAGCAAAAATTGCCGAATCTATAGATATAGCGCGGGCAGGAGAAGGGGCAGGGCCACATACTTATCTTCCGCACCGCGACGGCGTAGAAGCCATGATGGGGGATTTGGATAATTCGGCGGGCGTGATAGCGGCGACTGCGCTCCACTATGCGGATATTAACTCGTTTACTATCGACGTATACCATCTGGTCAAATGCGATTATTTCGTCATTAATCTCAACGGCCGGGTTCCTGATGACGGCGCCGTTGCCGAAGCCGGGATGGCCTTTGCCATGGGACGGCCCATTGTTCTGTACAGATCAGATTCCCGTGCTTTTTGCGGCGGAGCCCACGGACTTGTCCATCCGGCACTGCAGATGGCGGGACATCTCTTCGATACCACTGATGATGTCAATGGAATATTTGGCAAGCTGGTTGAACAGGACGCATTCCTTAAGGCCCAGGGAGATCCGCGCTATTCACCTAATATCCATGCTGAAGTCAATAAGGTATACGAGCTAGGAAGCAAATATTATGGTGAACTTAATGAAGCATACGCTAATGGGCTCAAATTATACGTTGATGGGGTATGGAAATTATTGAAATTAGATTCGGGTAACCGCTTTATTCCCTGGCGGACAGCTCACCCCCTGGCAGACAAAGCGTATCATCCCTATGCAACGTGGATGCAGTCCAGTGTTGGCCGACAAAACTGGTATCATGATAGTAGCAGTGGCAGCTTTGGGGCTGCGAAGGCAGGCGGGGAGCTGAGTGCCGTTTTCGCGCCGCAACGAAACCATTCCGAGGTGTTTTTCCGAGGTGAAGACGGTTACCTGCATTACTTTTATGTTATCGATGGCGGCTGGCGACATGATGGCGCGAGCTTCAAAGCGGCGAAAGTCGGCGGTGCGGTCAGCGCGGTTTTTTCCCCGCAACAAAATCATTCCGAGGTGTTTTTCCGAGGTGAGGACGGTTACCTGCATTACTTTTATATCCCTACACCAGAGGGCGGCTGGGCGTATGATGACGTGAGCTTCAAAGCGGCGAAAGTCAGCGGCGCGGTGAGCGCGGTTTTTTCCCCGCAACGAAACCATTCCGAGGTGTTTTTCCGAGGTGAAGACGGTTATCTGCATTACTTTTATGTTAGCGATGGCGGATGGCGGCATGATGGCGAGAGCTTCAAAGTTGCGAAGGTGGCCTGGGACGGGGAGATCAGCGCAGTTTTCTCGGCTCAGCGGCAGCATGCCGAGGTGTTTTTCCGAGGGGAAGACGGCTATCTGCATTACTTTTATGTTAGTGATGGCGGATGGCGACATGATGGCGAGGCTTTCAAAGCAGTAAAAGTCGGCGGCGCGGTCAGCGCGGTTTTTGCCCCGCAACGAAAGTGTTCCGAGGTGTTTTTCCGAGGGGAAGACGGTTATCTGCATTATTTTTATGTTAGCGATGGCGGATGGCGACATGATGGCGAGGCTTTCAAAACTGCGAAGGTAGCGTGGGACGGGGAGATCAGCGCGGTTTTCTCGACTCAGCGGCAACATGCCGAGGTGTTTTTCCGGGGCGAAGACGGTCGCCTCAATAACTTCCATGTTCCGGTGCAAGGAGGCGGCTGGGCGCATGACGATGAAAACTTCAGAGACTTTCCGGTAGCCGCCGGTGCTGGCAAAATTTCCTCCGTATATGCCACCCAGCGAAACCATACCGAGGTGTTTTTCAGAGGAAATGACAACAATCTGAACTATTTCTTTATCCTATGATTCGCTTTAAAGTCAACGTATTCATTTGAGGAGGTTTAGCAGCTTAGGATTTGGTTAAAAAATAACTTCCCGAAATCACTGTCTTCTGTTTTCTATCGTTAAGCCGTTCGTGCTGATCCTTCGACTACGCTCAGGACTAAAGCCTTGTCGAAGCATGATCGGCTTGACGCGGTAGACCGAAATTTTTCCATAACCCCCCATTCGACAGGCTCAGGGCGAACGGAAAAAATTTACCCCGATCCATATTGGGAAGTTATTAATGACCGTATCCTTAACTCAACGAAGTGCAACTTTTTGTGTACTCTTGGTTTTACCGGCTGCTTTAATATCGGTTTTGGGTTTATGAAAGTTTTTGCTTTTAGCCGGGAGTTTGCTGACAGGTTTTACACTGGCCTTGGCTTGATTGATGGTTTTAGGCGGAATCTTGCTCTTGTTGATGGGGTTGATGCTGGTCTTGATCCGAGTGGTGGTTTTAGGCTGAACCGCGTTAACGCCTCTGACATTGGATTTAATTCGGCTGGTATTTTTATGCTTAGGCGTATAGCTGACGTGCCTAGAGCTTGGTATTGAGCGTGTAGCGCCTCCGTTACCGCAATCAAGTTGGTAGGGGGGGCTGCCTGCTGAGTTGGTTAGCATGGTGTTGATGTTTCTAGCCGGATCGATGTTGGTTAGATTGGCGAAACTTGCATCCATTTTTTGCATCATTAGCTGGTAGCGTTCCTGGCTGGTCTTGCCGCCCATGACCACGCCGATCAGGTGCTTGCCGTTTTGATGAGCCGCGCCGATCAGGTTGAAGCCGGAGCCGCAGGTGAATCCTGTTTTCATGCCTTCGGCGCCCGGATAATTGGCTGTGAATTTGTTGATGCCGCGCAGTTCTGCGCCTTTGTAATTAAAGCTGTGCGCGCCAAAGTAGTGATAATATTCGGGGAAATGGCGCTGTGCTTTCCAGGCCAGAACCGCCATATCCCTGGACGTGGTGACTTGCCAGTTATTCGGCAAGCCGGTCGCGTTCATGAAATGCGTGTTGTACATCCCCAATGCATGCGCCTTTTCCGTCATGTTGGCGGCAAAATTTTCTTCCGTCCCGCCAAGATGCTCGGCAAGAACCACAGACGCATCGTTCGCAGAACGGGTGATAATCGCCAAAATAGCGTCTTCGACGGTTAAATGTTCGCCGCGTCTTAAGCCCAGTTTGCTGTTGGGTTGTTGCGAGGCGTGGCTTGATGCGGTTAAGGTGTCGTGCAGACGAATTTGCCCGGCTTTCAGCGCGTCGAATGTCATGTACAACGTCATAAGTTTGGTTAGCGAGGCGGGATACCATGACTGAGTTGCTTCTACTTCGTGCAAGACGTTGCCGTTATCGGCATCGATAATAATTGCGGCATGGCGGCCGTAACTGACCTCGGATACTGCAAACAGCCACACGGCATTTAAGATAAGTAGGGTTAATTTAACTTTAGTCATTTAAAACGGGTCTCAAAAAAAATCGGCAATAATGAAAGTATAGCGGGGTTTGCTGCCCGTGCAACCGGGCCACATAACGTGTCTTTAAGGGATCATATCTAGGAAAGCGTTGAACAAAATGCTTCCGTTCATGGTTCGACAGGCTTACCACGAACGAAATCAATACGTTACCGTTCATCCTGAACCTGTCGAAGGACTAAATCAGCGCTTCCCTAATTCTACTTTGTCAGATTCAATGGACGCACAATCCAGAATCGTCATTCCGGCAGGGATTCATGTCAGGCTATCCTGCCTGACACCCTTCGGGTTAATGCAAATCCGTTCCAGACGGATTTGTGCCGGAATCCAGGCTCCAGGGATGGATTTTAGCTTACCATCCATGGCGCTGGATCCCCGCTCCCGGCGAGGATGACGAGCTTGCGTATAAGCTGACAAAGTAGAAGTAGAGCCATGCGCAATTATAAACTGCGATGATTGTAATGAATAATCGGATTTCAGTTAGGGCGGTTACTCAATGCGACTTACGAACTAAAAATTTATACAGGTGTAAGGCGGCTCTCCTTGGCAAATCCCCCAGAAACGGCCAAAATCACCCTCATCGCCGGGCTTCCAGTTCTCTGAAAACGCCTCAAACACGGTGCCGGACCAGCCTTTTTCAGCCAGTTTTTTGAAGGTCGATTTAACGACAAGCGCCTGATTTTTCTTGCCTGCAACGCCGCAGAGCTGCCCGGTATGTTTATTGCTCTCAATGCCGCCTTCTGGGCCGTTCGGCCAGCCGAACTCAGTCAATATGACTTCTTTACCGGGATAAGTCCGGCGAATTTCCTCAATCCGTGCGATATGAAAATCGGCGGCCTTATTTGCCGGGGTGCAGGGAAGAACGTCGGAATATTTGTTTTCCCACCACGGGAAAACATTGATGCCTATCCAATCGACTTGTTCGCCGAAATTGGTTTGGTGGCAGGGCGAAACGCGGTTGCACCATTCCCACCAGGTATCTATCGTGGTGATCGGTTGGGCTACGCCCGCTTCGTGCATGGCATTGATGCAACGGGTTATTTCGCCGTCAAAGGCATAGTCGTTGCGGGTTCTGACTTCGGAGCCGCAACTCAGCTTGATGATGGTTTTGGGATAGGCTTTTGCGGCCTCAATGCCCGCAGTGATGGACCGCGAATTGACGGCGATGTCGTCATCCAGCCAGATGATTGCAATGACTTTAAGATGCCGGGCTTCGGCGGCGGCGAAGGTATATTCCAGCCCATTCATGACGCCGTAAGTCATGATGCAGCGGAAAGGGGTTTCCTTGACTAATTTATCCAGCAGTTCGTTAATTAATTCTTTGGACGGACGAGCGCCGTAATCGGGGTTAAGTTTGCCGACGTAGGGGCTAAAGGCGGCGCACTGAAGGACGTCTTTCTTGCTGGATTTTTTTGATGGCTCACGCGCCGATGCGGCTTGGCACGTAACCAGCATGATGGAAATTATAACGAACGACAGTAGCTGTTTCATGAGGCCCTACAATTTATTTTTTATGATAAAAAACGGCACAACGCAGCCTATCAACGCGCAAACAATCAACACCGCCCAAGCCGTTTGGTTCCAATCGACCGGATAAATATCGGCTTTGACCGGCTCGCTGATGCCTGGAATGCTGGGTAAATCGACATCGCCGCCATCGACTTTTAATTGCGCCTTCATACCCTTTTCCATATGTTGCGCCAATTCGCAATGCACGAGGTAGGTTTTTTTCTGGCTGGGTACGATCAGTGAGGCTTTCAATTCGCCTTGTCCGTAGAGTTCAAGGTGAAACATGCCCTGTGGGTAGATATAGCCCGGCAAGCCGTGAATCATTAATTGATGGCGTATCTGGTCGTCATTGATAAAGGTGATGTTAATCCGGGAGCAGGGCGCAACATCCCATTCCTGGTTGTCGAAAGCGAACATTTTGCCGGGAAATTTCAGCGCGTGTTTCTGGCCGGCATGGATGGTGATATTGACGTCGCCGGAAATCTTCGGGCAATCCTTGGGCAGGTTGTCGCTGTTGGCATTCATGATCATGCCTTTTTCATCCATCATCATGCTGCCGTGATGCATCATCGCCATGGTCTCGTCTGCAAACGCAGGATGGGAATGTAAGCCCAGCATTATCAGGAGTGTCACTAAGAGTTTCATAGTTTTTGCCTCCGTTTATAAGCCAGCGCTATAAAAATAATCAGTCCTATGGCTAAACCGGCCGCCAAGCCGAAGATGATGATGCGGACATAATCGGGTGCAATCAATCCGGCTTCTCCGAGTAACGGCGCAAAATCGCCTTCTCCCCAGACCGCTTGTTTTTTTGCGTAATAATCCTTGTTAAATATCTGGTCGAGGAAGGCTTCATGCATAAGCGGCATGCCTTGCTCATCAAGCAGGGGCTTGTAGGCCAGGATTGCCATGTTGCCGCCGGGCTCCATGCCGTCGGTAGTGGTGCCGGTCGGTACGTGGTCATGGAACATCCATAGGCCGGGGCCGTAACTGTCCAAGCCGTTGTTTTGGGTGCGCAGGCGCAAATCGAGGCGTTGCGCCGGAGCGATGTCGAAAACGTCCCGCGTTATCTGCGATCCGGCCACTTGCTCGACGCCGTCGTAAGCGGTGATCGTAGCTTTATGTCCGTGGATATGCAGCGCCACTAAAGAACGTTGGGCGTTGGCGACATGCAGCTTTATGTCTTCGTTGTCATTGGCGACAACCACCGCGTCCCTGAGCGTATAGGGAAAGGAATGACCGTTCAGCATGAAATAATTTTCGAACGATTCGGTCATGTTGTATTCGCGGCTCATCCGGTGCGCGATCAGCCTTGGATCGTTCGCATTTTGTATGATTTGCGCCAGTTTTTTATCGACCGACTGATAATATAAGTCGTATTCCTGGCTGTAGGATTTTTGTACCGCAACCGAAGGATGACGCACTTGGCCCGCACCGATATTAAAGGTTTGCACCCAGTTATTCGGTTGATTTTCTTCGACGATAAATAGGCCGTTCAAGCCCATCATGTAATGCTGGGCGGTTTGTACGTGGCAATGATAAAACATGGTCCCGGCATGCCGGGGCTGGATTTCGTAGGTATGGCTTTTGCCGGGGAACACCGGGTGTTCCTCCATGCCGTCATTATCAACGCCGGGACTGCTTTCCCAGGCATGATCGACGCCGTGAAGATGGATGGTGTGCGGCAAATAATGGGTATTTTCCAGCGTGACATAAACCTTGTCGCCCTGTTCGACCCGAATCACCGGCGACGGCGCGCGCAGCAGCGGATTGGCGACCAGTGAGTTGAAATTTTTCAGCGCCATGCCGCTGGATTTGGGCGCGAAGACCCAAAGCCCTGGTTGGATGCCGGGGGCAATGTCGTAAGTGTTGATCAGGAAATCGCCGTCGGGACTTGCGCCGTTTAGTTCGACGACTTCCAGCTTGATGCGGATCACGTCGGGATCGCCGTCATTATCCAGGTCGTCGGTCATGGTCAAGGCGTCCTGGGCCAGATGGGTCTGCATCAAGGTCTGCATCGATACGTTATTGGCGCCTTTGACAGCTACGGCAATATCGTAAGGGTTATCCGGTTCGCAGGACGGCGCTGCCTCGATTTTTACGCCGTCGATAACTTGCGCCTGCCGCCAATCGGGATGTTCATCGGAGCAGGGCTTTTCTACCGCCGCCGTTTCTTCCGAACGGTTATAGATAGTCTCGGGCGGCGTAATGCCGGATTTTTGTGACAGGGTCGGTGCAACATAAACCGCAATAGCGACTAATGCAGGGACAAAAAGCATTAATACAAAGAGGGATCTTTTGGACATATAACAACAGCAAATGGGTGCAAAGTGCCGCTATTGTAAATGCCTGACAAGTTAAAACCTAGATGCATTTTCAAATGCGGCAAAGGTGGTTTTCATACGGAAGACGATATAGTCTGGATGCTTGGGGGATTTTAAATAACACCGTCAGGTATATTAGTTGCTATAATTCCGGCAGAATTTTAAGGGTCAGCGGATGAGTTAATTTTTATACGTGACATAAATGTCGGCCTTTATTTGTACAAATCTTTACTTGGTATTCAATGCATGTCTAACTCAAACTCGTACAACCCTGATCTTGATTGGACTCAAGTCAGGGAAACGTCAAAAATGCTCATTTTATCGGCTATTCAAGTAGAAGACATGCTCAATGAATCCGATGTCTCGGTCAATACGTTAACAGAATCGTTTACCTCTATCGTTGAGCATATGCAGTGTATCAATGAACACTTGCTTGCGCTTGATCCTTGTAAGGTCAGGGAGGACGCGCTAGCTTGCTGCGCGGAAACAACCGGCAAAATCCAGGCCTCCATTATCGCTTTCCAGTTTTATGATCGGATGCAGCAATGCTTGCAGCATGTCACGTTAAATCTTAAAGGCTTGTCTGAGCTGGTGGAAGACCCTGATCGTCTTTATAACCCGACCGAATGGCGGCAATTTCAGCATGAAATCCGTTCCCGATATACGATGGAGTCTGAAAAACTGATGTTCGACGCCATCGTGCATGGCAAGTCTGTAAAGGAAGCGCTTGCGATAAAAAGTGCGCATCAGGAAGATCAGTCCGACAATATAGAGCTTTTTTAATAAATGATCCCAGTTAAACGATTAATTGTCCTTTGCGTTTTGCCGTTTTTTCTGGTCGGTTGTGCCGAATTTTACGGTTCACAGCCACCGGCTCCGGTATATGACGGCAAACCTCAGACCCCAAAGTCTTCTGCCGGCGCACAAAAAAAGAGCAAGTCGCGTAGCGCTCAGTCTGTTCCGTCCAAGGAAGTTGTTAAAACGCAGCCGCTTAAGGAGTTTTCGGAAATAAAGTCAGAGCCATTGCCGCCGACAGAGCAGGCAATACAGCCGTTTTCAGAGTCGACACCCGTCGATACGCAAGCCCCTGCATCGCCCTCTCCGGTAGAAGCGCAGACGCAGCCGTTGCCCTCATCTGTAGAAGTACAGACGCCGCCGGCGCCTCCCGCTCCTGAATTGACGCCGTTTGAGCCGATAGAGGCTACAGCTCCGTTGTCGCCTGTCGTCAACGCTTTAGTCTCGGCGGCGAATCAAAACACTAAGTCGGGCGACCTTGATTCGGCGGCCGCTGCTATTGAGCGGGCCATCAGAATTGAACCGAGAAATGCGACTTTGTTTTATAAATTAGCGTTATTGAGATTAAAACAATCGAAGCCGCGTTTGGCTGAAGATCTGGCAAAAAAATCCGCGCTACTGGCCTCTACTGATAATACGTTGAAAAAACACTGCTGGTTATTGATAGCCCATGCTAGAGAAATGCAGCAGGACTTTGCGGGTGCAAAGGAAGCACGGTCGAAAGCTGACAGTTTCTAGCGTTTTTCCGTCATTACAAACGCAATTCCCCTGCATCAGCCGTATTTCTATCGCGGCTGATCCATATCAACAGCCTTGACATTAGCGGTCAAGGCATAGCATGCCGACAAACAGGCAACGATGCCGGCGACGCGGCGAACTCATAAACCGGGAAAAATAGCTGTTGCACCTGCTCAGTGTTGGTGCATCATACAGCCTGATTTTTGACTCATTACCTATTGTTAGAAAAGCTACAGTCCAAGGCTGTAAATATTTTTTAAATATGTCAGGAGAAAAGCCATGAGTAAACTAGATGACATCAATATCGAAATACAACACATGCAGCGGCAAATGCAGCAATATTTGCAAACGCATTGGCGACTATTTCTGACCGAAGGCGTGTTCTTTATTTTTCTCGGGCTTTGCGCGATAGTGATCCCGCAGTTTTTTACGGTGGCGACAGTCATATTTTTAGGCTGGATTTTGCTGCTCGGCGGGATTGTCCATGTTAGCCGGGCCTTTATATTTTCAAACATGCCCGGCCTTGGCTGGTGGCTATTCATGGGTGTCTTGCAGGTTATTGTCGGCTACTTGTTTATCACCAGGCCGGTTGCAGGGGCGCTGACATTAACGATGTTGATAACCCTGTTTTTTGCACTGGAAGGTGTTGCCAAAATTTCGCTGGCATTCATGATGCGTCCTTTGGCTAACTGGAAGTTAATTCTGTTCAGTGGTGTTACGGCCTTGGTTTTTGCATTGATTATCTGGATGAGTTGGTCTGAAACAGCGCATTGGCTGCTGGGCTTGTTTTTAGGTATCAATATGGTTTTTCTGGGTTGGTCTCTGGTTAGAATAAGCCTGCACTATAAAGCCCAATAAACTGCTTTTTTATGCAGTACAAACATAATAATAGACTGGCTGCAAAGGTGCTGATAGCCGGTGCGGCCATCGCCATACTGAGTTATTTGTTTTATCCCGGCGCCGGGCAGCTCGGCGTGATGCTCAACGGCGATGCGGTCGCAGAGCCGCTGGTTCGTTTTGCTGCTGTGCCGACATTTTTGTTGGTCATGATCATTACCGGCATATTGATGGTGCTGCTGTTTTTAGGCGTCGGCGTGTTTATGTTGTTGTGTGCGATATTTGTTGCATTGACAGGGGTTTTTATTATGGCTCCCTCTTTCTGGCCGGTGCTGGTTATTATTGTGTTGATGATAGCGTCGATGATTGCAGGCAATGGCAATAAAGGCTGAGTTCGCAGGATATGCCTATTTTTCCATCCAAGCGTTACAATATGCGTTATTAGGATTAACTTACCGGTCTTATATTCAATATGGAAAAAATAAAGGTTCTTTTCGTTTGCATGGGCAACATCTGCCGCTCGCCCACGGCTGAAGGCGTTTTTACAAAGCTGATCAAGGAACATGATCTGGAAACGCATTTTGCTATCGATTCAGCCGGTACGCATGCGCATCATACCGGTAATGAGCCGGACTTGCGGGCACAATCGGCCGCTCTTGAGCGCGGCATCGATTTATCCCATTTGCGGGCCAGACAAGTCACTTATGGCGACTTCGAGGATTTCGATTTTTTATTGGCGATGGATGATGAAAACTATTCAATCCTGATCAACGCCTGCCCCGAACACCATCAAGCCAAAATTAAATATTTCCTTGATTACGCTCCGCATTTGAATGAACGCCAAGTGCCGGATCCCTATTATGGCGGTCAATACGGCTTTGAACGGGTGTTGGACATGGTGGAAGAAGCCTCCGCCGGTTTTTTAAAAGCCTTGCGCGAATCGGGCGGCATAAAATAACAACGACTTAGTAACGAGAGTAATGCCATGACAATAATATCGAATACCGTAACTTATCTGGATGGCGACGTGGTGCTGGAAGCCTTTTTTGCATTTGACGATGCGCTTTCAGGCCGCAGGCCGGCGGTTTTAATCAATCATACCTGGGTCGGACGGGACGAGTTTGTCGCCGAAAAGGCCAAAAAACTTGCTGCTTTGGGCTATGTCGGCTTTGCGGTCGATATGTACGGCAAAGGCGTTTTAGGCTCCGGCCCGGAACAAAACATGAAGCTCATGCAGCCTTTTATGGATGACCGGGCTATGCTGCAACAGCGCATGAAAGCGGCTTTGGCGGCGGTGAAGCTGATGCCTTGGGTTGACGACAGTAAAATCGCCTCGATCGGTTTTTGTTTCGGCGGCTTGTGTTCGCTCGATTTGGCCAGAACCGGCGCCGATATTAAAGGCGTAGTTAGTTTTCATGGTTTGCTGGTACCGCCCGGCAATACGCAGGGTACCGCCATCAAGGCAAAGATCCTGGCTTTGTGTGGACGGGACGATCCGCTGGTTCCGGCTGAACAAGTGCTTGCTTTCGAACAGGAAATGACCGAAGCAGGCGCGGACTGGCAGCTGCATGCTTACGGCAACACCATGCATGCCTTCACCAATCCGCTGGCCAATGATCCGGCATTCGGCACTGTTTATCAGCCCGATGCGGACCGGCGTTCCTGGACCGCGATGCAAAATTTCTTAACTGAAATATTCGCTTGACGAAGTGTGTTAACGCGGTATTTCGCGGCGCCAGAAAAAGGATTATTCCAAAACGCTGCAATGGCGGCGCTTACCCCAGTCGTCATGAATAAAACACTATCGGCTTCGACACTATTCAGACAATTTGCTATAATTACCAGCTTATTTCATGCCATATAGTCGTCACGCTTACGGCTGCACGGATGCGGCGGATAGGATCGCAGGAGCAATTGCCGTAACAAGGAAACCAGGAAAAAGTGTGTTCGAACTTAAGTCACGAAACCATGCCGGTATGTATTAACGGCACACTGTGTATATAGGGATCAATGTCAAACTTCGCTAAAGAAATAATACCTGTCAATCTCGAAGACGAGATGAAGCAGTCCTATCTCGATTACGCCATGAGCGTTATCGTCGGTCGAGCCCTTCCAGATGTCAGAGACGGCCTTAAGCCGGTTCACCGCCGTGTATTGTATGCGATGAGCGAGTTGGGCAACGACTGGAATAAACCTTATAAAAAATCGGCGCGTGTGGTTGGTGACGTGATCGGTAAATATCATCCTCACGGCGATACTGCGGTTTACGACACGATGGTGCGGATGGCGCAGGATTTTTCGATGCGCTACATGCTGATCGACGGGCAGGGCAATTTCGGTTCGGTCGACGGCGATTCGCCTGCGGCGATGCGTTATACCGAAGTGCGCATGGCGAAAATCGCCCATGAATTGATGGCCGACCTGGACAAGGAGACAGTCGATTTTGCGCCGAACTATGACGAATCGGAATCCGAACCCAAAGTATTGCCGACACGGGTGCCGACTTTGTTGGTTAACGGCTCGTCCGGCATCGCGGTGGGCATGGCGACCAATATTCCGCCGCATAATTTATCCGAAGTGATCAGCGCCTGTCTGGCGATGATAGACCAACCCGATCTGACCGTACATGAGTTGATGGCTCATATCCCAGGGCCTGATTTTCCTACCGCAGCCATTATCAACGGCGCTTCCGGCATCTACAGCGCTTACACCACCGGACGCGGCAAGATTTATCTGCGCGCGCGCTGTCATTTCGAGGACATCGGCGACAGCAGCCGGCAGGCGATTATCGCGACCGAGTTGCCCTATCAGGTCAACAAAGCCAGGTTGCTGGAGAAAATTGCCGAGCTGGTCAAGGAAGGCAAGCTTGAAGGCATTTCCGGTTTGCGCGACGAATCGGACAAAGACGGCATGCGCATGGTGATTGAACTGCGCCGCGGCGAAGTGCCGGAGGTGGTGTTAAACAACCTGTACAAGCAGACGCAATTCCAGACCGTGTTCGGCATCAATATGGTCGCGCTGCTGGATGGCCGTCCGCACTGCATGAATCTCCGCGAGATTATCAGCGCCTTTATCAATCACAGACGGGAAATTGTCACCCGCAGAACGATTTACAACCTGCGGAAAGCCAGGGAAAGGGCGCATATCTTGGAAGGGCTGGCGGTTGCGTTAGCCAATATCGACGAAATGATTGCGCTGATTAAGGCGGCCGCCACACCGGCTGACGCGAAAGTCGGCTTGCTGGAAAAGAGCTGGGATGCAGGACTGGTTGCGGCGTTGCTGGATCGCGCCGATGCGGATCGTTCCAGGCCGGAAGATTTGGGTATGGAGTTCGGCATTCATGACGGAATTTACCGCCTGTCGGAAACCCAGGCCCAGGCCATTCTTGAGTTGCGCCTGCATCGCTTGACCGGTCTGGAACAGGACAAGATCGTCAATGAATACAAGCAGTTGCTGGAGCAGATTGACGAATATCTGTTTATTCTGGGTAGCGATGTGCGTTTGATGGAAATTATCAGGGAAGAATTGGTCGCTATTAAGGAGCAGTATTCCGACGAACGGCGCACCGAAATCATCCAGAATCATTCGGATTTATCCGATGAAGACCTGATTACCGAGGAAGATATGGTCGTTACCATGTCGCACGAAGGCTATGTCAAGTCCCAACCGCTCAGTGATTACAAGGCGCAACGGCGCGGCGGCCGCGGCAAATCTGCGACGCAAACCAAAGAACAGGATTATGTCGACAAGCTGATCGTCGCCAATACCCACGATACTATTTTGTGTTTCTCCTCTCGGGGCAAGATTTACTGGCTAAAAGTCTATCAGTTGCCGGTTGCAAGCCGGGCGGCCAGGGGCAAACCTTTCGTCAACCTGCTGCCGCTGGAAGAAGGCGAAAAAATCAATGCGATGTTGCCGATCCGCGAATTTACCGACAGTAAGTTCATCTTTATGGCGACAACGGCGGGCACCGTTAAAAAGACCCCACTAAAAGAATTCGAGAACCAACGCGCTAACGGTAAAATCGCGATCGATTTAAGGGAAGGCGATACGCTGGTCGGCGTTGCGGTGACCGACGGTCATCAAAACGTGCTGTTATTCAGCAGTACCGGCAAGGCAGTCTGCTTTAATGAAGAAGATGTACGTTCGATGGGTAGAACGGCGTCCGGGGTGCGAGGAATTCGCTTGCAGGAAGGGCAAAAAGTCATTTCGCTGATTATCGCGACCGAAGGCACGGTGCTGAATATCACCGAGAACGGTTTCGGCAAGCGGACCAAGCTGGAAGAATTTACCTGCCATAAGCGCGGCGGCCAGGGGCTGATTGCGATACAAACGTCAGCGCGCAACGGCGCCGTGGTTGGTGCGGTACTGGTCAACGACCATGACGAAATCATGCTGATTACCGACGGCGGCACCTTGGTGCGCACCCGGGTTGACGGCATTTCGGTGGTTGGCCGAAACACCCAGGGCGTGACGATTATCAAGCCGGACAAGAATGAAAAAGTAATCGGCGTTGACCGTATCGAAGGCTTGGCCGGGGTCGATGACGCCGACGATGAGCTTTCAGACGATGCCGAGTCGGAATTAGATGTATCGGATGAAACAACAAATGACGATAGTGAATCAGGTGAGGAATCGTAATGTCCAGAGTTTATAATTTTAGCGCAGGCCCGTCTGCATTCCCTGAGTCGGTATTAAAGCAAGCACAGCAGGAAATGCTGGAATGGCGGGATAGCGGCATGTCGGTTATGGAAATGAGCCATCGCGGCAAGCATTTCTCAATTATTGCCGAAGAGCTGGAAAGCGATTTAAGAGCGCTGCTGGCTGTTCCTGATAACTATAAGGTCCTGTTCCTGCAAGGCGGCGCATCGGCGCAGTTTTCGCTGATACCGCAAAATATCCTGAACGGCAAAAGCAAGGCCTGTTACCTGAAAACCGGCGCATGGTCGGAAAAGGCCATCAAGGACGCAGGGGCTTATTGCGATGCGGCGGTCAGCGCCAGTTCGGAAGATACAAAATTCACTTCGATTCCCGATGCTGCAAGCTGGGCCATCGACAGTCAGGCGGCTTATCTGCACTATACCTCGAATGAAACTATTCATGGCGTGGAGTTCCAGACTTGCCCCGACAGCTTTGGTCTGCCGCTGGTGTCGGACATGTCGTCGAACATCTTATCGCGGAAGATCGATGTCAGTCAGTACGGCTTGATTTATGCCGGAACCCAGAAAAACATGGGGCCTGCCGGCGTCACCGTGGTAATCGTCCGGGATGATCTGGTCGGCCATGCGCCTAAAACCGTGCCTCCGGTTTTCAACTATGCGGAGCAGGCTAAAAACCAATCGATGCTGAATACGCCGGCAACTTATAGTTGGTATCTGTGCGGATTGGTGCTGAAATGGTTAAAAGAGCAGGGCGGTGTTGACGGTATCGAGCAACGCAATATCGCTAAAGCGGCGAAACTCTATCAGGCCATCGACCAGTCGGCTTTGTATTCCAATCCGGTAGAAACAGCGTCGCGTTCGCGGATGAATGTGCCGTTTATTCTGGCCGATGAAAGTCTGGATAAGCCGTTTTTGGCTGCTGCGGAAGCTAATGGCTTGTTCGAGTTGAAGGGGCATCGTTCAGTGGGCGGTATGCGGGCAAGTATTTACAATGCGATGCCGGAGGCCGGTGTGCAGGCCTTGATTGATTTCATGGCAGAGTTTGAACGTACTCATTAATCGAAAACCTAACAATTGAATCAGGCCGCTATGCCATCCGTCACCCCACTTTCAGAATTAAGAGACAAAATTGATGCAATCGATAAGCAGATTCTGCAATTGATCAATCAACGCGCGTCTTACGCAATGGAAGTTGCCAAAACCAAGATTGCGCAGGGTGAACAAGGGTCGTTTTACCGCCCGGACCGCGAATCATTGGTGTTGCGGCGCATCAAGGACTTGAATCAGGGGCCTTTATCGGACGATACGGTGGCCCATTTTTTCAGGGAATTGATGTCGGCATGTTTGGCGCTGGAAAAACCGCTGGATGTGGCGTATTTAGGCCCTGAGGGTACATTTACTCAGCAAGCTGCAATTAAGCATTTCGGCTCCGCGGTTAAAACCGTACCGGCGGCAACCATTAACGATATTTTTAATGCGGTGGAGAACGGCAACTGCCAGTTCGGCGTCGTGCCGGTCGAAAATTCCACCGAAGGCGTTATCAGCCATACGCTGGACCGGTTTTTGAATTCGCCGCTAAAGATATGCGGAGAAGTTGAAATCAGGGTGCATCAAAACTTGTTGGGGTTGGTGGATAGCCTGGATCAAGTGACCGAGGTGTTTTCCCACCAGCAATCCCTGGCGCAGTGTCGGCAATGGCTGGATAACCATTTGCCGAACGCCAAGCGGACTGCGGTCAACAGCAACACCGAGGCCGCAAGATTAGCGTCAACCAATAAAAGGGCCGTTGCAATAGCGGGCATCGTTGCCGCTGAAATTTATCAATTGAATGTCATCGAAAAAAATATCGAAGACGAATCCAATAATACCACCCGTTTTATCATTATCGGGCAGCAAATATCCGCTTCCACCGGCAACGACAAAACCTCGTTGGTCGTTTCCACGGGCAACCAGCCCGGCGCGCTGTACCGGATATTGGAGCCTTTTGCGAGATTTAATATCGGCATGGTGCATATCGAGTCCAGGCCGTCACGCCAGGGATTATGGGACTATGTGTTTTTTATCGACATTGAAGGCCACAGTGAAGATGACGATGTCGCTAAGGCTTTGGCAATATTGAACGACAACGTTAACATGCTGAAGCTTTTGGGTTCTTATCCTAAAGCCGTACTCTAAAATTTCTTTCTCATTCTTCGAGTGAGTATTACAAGCTCTCAAACAAATACCATGAACAACGCTGATAAAATCTATAACCTTGCCGTGTCCGGCGTACAAAAGCTGATTCCTTATACGCCCGGCAAGCCGATCGAAGAACTTGAGCGCGAGCTGGGGCTTTCCAACATCATAAAGCTTGCGTCTAATGAAAATCCTTTAGGGCCTGGAAAAAAAGCCTTGGCTGCGATACAAGCGACTTTAAAGGACTTGGCCTTGTACCCGGACGGCAACGGCTTTAATTTAAAGCGCGCATTAGCCGACAAGTATGCAGTCGACATGAGCCAGATTACATTGGGCAACGGCTCCAATGAGATTCTGGAGCTGGTGGCCAGGGCGTTTTTAACGCCTGAGCTTGAGGTGGTTTTTTCGCAGCATGCTTTTGCCGTGTATCCAATCGTAACTCAAGCAGTCGGTGCTACGGCGGTTGTAGCTCCTGCATTGGATTACGGTCACGATCTTGGCGCGATGCTGCAAAGGGTGACCGACAAAACACGGCTGGTATTTATAGCGAACCCTAATAATCCAACCGGCACATTGCTGAATCACGCCTACTTGGAAGCATTTATTGGAGCGCTGCCGGACACTTGCGTGTGCGTGCTCGATGAGGCCTATTGCGAATTTGTCGGTGACGGTAGTGCGGACAATTCAATCGCCTGGCTGAAAAAATATCCGAATCTATTAATTACCCGCACCTTTTCCAAAGCCTACGGCCTGGCCGGATTGCGCGTCGGCTATGGCTTATCCAGTCCGCAATTGGCCGACATCCTGAACCGGGTGCGCCAGCCTTTCAATAATAACATGCTGGCCTTGGCCGCCGCCGAAGCGGCGTTGACGGATACCGAGCACTTGCAAAATACCATTGCGGTTAATGCACAAGGCATGCAGTTTATCACCGAAGGCTTTAAAAAACTGGGCCTGGAATGGATTCCATCGGCGGGTAATTTTGTGCTGGTTGACTTGAAACAGCCGGCAATGCCGATTTATGAGGCTTTGTTGCGCAAAGGGGTTATCGTCAGGCCGGTTGGGGTCTATGAATTACCCAATCATCTGCGCATTACTATAGGCACACAGGCGGAAAATCAGCTGTTTTTACAGGCATTAACCGAAGTTCTATCGGGCAATGTTTAACCGGCTTTGCATTATCGGCGTCGGCCTGATTGGCGGGTCTATAGCCCGCGCGGCAAGGCAGCAGGGTTTATGCAACAACATAGTCGGGTATGGAAGAAAGCTCGATGAGCAAAACCTGAAAACGGCAAAAAGCCTGGGCGTCATTGACGACTATACACTGGAGCTGGACAAAGCCGTCCAGGACGTCGATTGCGTGGTCATTGCGACGCCGGTTGCAAGCATCGAAAGCATTTTTACGCAGCTTAAGCCGCTGTGGTCGAATGACGCGATTTATACCGATGTCGGCAGCACCAAGGGCAGTGTAATCGCCGCAGCACAGAAGGTTTTCGGTGTCGTGCCGGATAACCTGGTTCCGGCTCATCCGATTGCCGGAGCCGAGAACAGTGGCGTGACCGCGTCGGTCGATGATTTATTTCTGAACAAGCGCCTGATCATCACACCAGCCGACAATGCCAGCCCCGAAGCGGTGCAAAAAATTCAAGTCTTCTGGGAACGGCTGGGCTCGCTGGTGTCGGTGATGGATGTGCAGCATCATGACAGCGTGTTGGCCGCAACCAGCCATTTGCCGCATATTCTGGCCTTTGCGTTGGTCGACATGCTCGGTCATAAAGACGAGCAGAGCGAGATTTTTCAATATGCGGCCGGCGGATTCAAGGATTTTACCCGGATTGCGTCCAGCGACCCGACGATGTGGAAGGACATTTGCGCCGCCAATAAAGACGAAATCATCCCTTTAATCGAGCAGTTGAAGGGAGAATTGGATAAAATACAACGTTTGCTGGAAACGAATGATAGCCAGCAGCTTTTTGAAACCTTTACGTATGCCAAAAACGCACGGCAACGCTTTCTTGACCAGTTCTATAATAATTAATATGTCAAAATCAATCACATTTTACGTTCAACCCGGCGGTAAATTACAAGGCGAGGCCCGCGTGCCTGGCGATAAATCCATGTCGCACCGATCAATCATGCTGGGCTCGCTGGCCGAAGGCGTGACTCATGTCAAAGGCTTTCTCGAAGCGGAAGATGCGCTGGCAACCTTGCAGGCTTTTCGTGATATGGGGGTTGAAATCGAAGGTCCGGTCAATGGTGAATTGACTATACACGGCGTCGGCAAGCACGGCTTGAAAGCGCCTAAAAATGATTTGTATCTGGGTAACTCGGGTACATCGATGCGATTGCTGAGCGGTTTATTGGCCGGTCAGGCATTCAACTCGGTATTAACCGGCGACAAATCATTGTCCGGCAGGCCGATGAAACGCGTCACCGAGCCGTTGGCGGCGATGGGTGCCGACATCAAAACCACTGAAAAAGGCACCGCTCCCCTGCACATTACCGGCAGAGCGGGGCAGTTGACCGGCATTGATTATGCGATGCCGATCGCCAGCGCCCAAGTCAAATCCTGTTTGTTGCTGGCGGGCATGTACGCACAAGGCGTAACTACCGTTACCGAGCCCGCGCCGACCCGCGACCATACCGAACGCATGCTGACCGGCTTTAATTATCCGGTAAAACAGGAAGGTAACAAGGTCAGCATTACTGCCGAAGGTAGCTTGACAGCGACCGATATTGATGTACCCAGCGATATTTCATCGGCGGCATTTTTCTTGGTCGGGGCATCCATTGCGCCGGGTTCCGACCTGTTGTTGAAGCATGTCGGTGTTAACCCTACGCGTACCGGCGTCATCGACATCCTGAGATTAATGGGCGCGAACATTGAGGTCCTTAACGAGCGCACGGTCGGCGGCGAGCCGGTAGCCGACCTGCACGTTGTTTACAGCCCTCTTAAAGGCATAGATATTCCCCAGCATCTGGTGCCGCTGGCTATTGACGAGTTCCCTGTGTTGTTTGTCGCCGCAGCCTGTGCGGAAGGTCAAACCCGGTTAACCGGGGCGGAAGAACTCAGAGTAAAAGAATCGGATCGCATTCAGGTGATGGCGGACGGCTTGCAAATCTTGGGCGTGGATGCCCAGTCGACCGAGGATGGCATGATCATTCAAGGCGGAACAATTGGCGGCGGCGAAGTTATATCGCATGGCGACCACCGAATTGCGATGTCGTTTTCAATTGCCGGTTTGCGCGCTAATGCGCCGATTACCATCCATGATTGTGAAAACGTCAATACCTCGTTCCCGGAATTTAGAGACTTGGCAAAGCGTTTGGGTCTTGATCTGGTTTGCAAGGAAGCATAGTGAGTATTCCGGTATTGACTATTGATGGCCCTAGCGGTGCCGGAAAAGGCACGGTTAGCCGGGCGGTAGCGAAAAAACTGGGCTGGAACTATCTGGATAGCGGTTCTATCTATCGCTCGTTGGCAATTGCGGTGTTAAAACAGGCTGTTGATCTGGAAGATGAAACAGCCGTTGTTAATGTGGCCCAGACGATGACGCTGGAGTTTGATTGCAATGATGAATTGGTCGTCAGGTTGGATAGTGAAGACATAACCGCCCAATTAGGCCTTGAAAGCACCGGCAATGTAGCCTCTATCGTTGCGGCGCTGCCTGAAGTCAGGCGTGTTTTATTGCAAAAACAAAAAGATTTCAAACGGTTACCTGGACTGGTTGCGGACGGACGGGACATGGGAACGGTCGTTTTTCCTGAGGCTGAATATAAAGTGTTTTTAACGGCCAGCGCAGCCGAAAGGGCTAAGAGGCGATATAAACAGTTGATAGAAAAAGGGAATGATGCTAACCTAGCGCAGATTACCAATGAGATAGAAGAACGTGATCGTCGGGATATGGAGCGTAAGGCCGCTCCGTTAGCGATGGCCAGTGACGCGCTTTATATCGATTCTTCGGATATGACATTGGATTCCGTCATAGAAGAAGTGCTGAATTTAATCCGTTAAGGATTTTTTACGTGATCACATTGTAAATTGTTTGTGTGATCTTTTTTTTAACTTTGATAAAGAAAAGGCTTGTTGTTGTTTCGACAGGCTTGGGAATAGAAAATGAGCGAAAGCTTTGCTGAATTATTTGAAGAAAGTCTAATCAAGACGGAAATGCGTCCTGGTGCCATGTT